>ENA-UESH01000068-UESH01000068.1-human-gut-metagenome-genome-assembly--contig:-NODE-68-length-93818-cov-12.210047_pt1 | contig 93818 bp, 72 predicted proteins | sample MGYA00243001_ERZ508002 | MGnify/ENA primary metagenome ERZ508002 (study PRJEB26167, sample SAMN06115447) | human gut metagenome | host: Homo sapiens | place: China:Anhui | collected 2015-08-07 | study... | reverse complement strand
TCGTTCGTCCTGTCGGCGGGAGTTTTATACCGTAATTTCAATTCTTTCGACATACTTAAAATGTTATTTCAGATATTCTTTCGCATCGCGCCAGAATTCCGGACTTTCCACCGGAGCGTCGTCGAGTTCCCAGAATTGCGTCATCGTGCGTTCTCTTACCGGCTCTTCCGCGCACTTTGCCATATACGACTTCAACTCTTCGAGCGAAATTTCGTTTTCGGGATTGAAATCGTCGCTCTTTATATAGTTGCCGATAAACCTCGCCATTGCCGTAGCCGAAGGTTCGTTATCGTCGAGCCCGGTCAGATTAAGTCCGCAGACAAGCAGTTTGCCGTCGCCGACTTTAAGTTCAAACAAATACGAAAAATCTCTGAGCGTCCTGTCCGGCATCAGTTCGGGCAGATTATACGCGTCTTTATAAGCGTCGAATCTGTCGCGCGAACTCTTATCTATACCGCTTACCAACTTCTTAACCTTTACGGGGAAATCGTCGAGTACGATTTTATCGCAGTCTTCGCTTATTTCGCAATAGTTGAAATCATAATAATCTCCGCATGCAAACCCGTATTTATTAAGCGTATTTTTATCGTTCAGTCCGCCGAAATTCGTCCCTCTGTCCCAGATAACCGGCTTAAAACGATTCCAACTTGCCCTAAATGCATATGCGGGATTTTGCATATCGGGGTTGCGGCGATGTCTGGTCCATTCCGAGCGGTAAACGAGACATACTCTCTTGCCTTTCCCTAAAGCGTCGAACGCCGTTTTTATATCGTCTGTTATAACTACTTTTCCGTCGTCGTAAGAAACAAAGTCGTCATACGATCCTTTTTTATCGTTTTTATCGTATACCCACAACGTCCACTCGTTTTCGGAATACAGTTTTCCGTCGGATATAAGCCTGATTCTTAAAACGTATACGCCGGTTTCGTCAGGCAAAGTTATACCTGCTTTACACAATCTGTACACGCCTTTTCTCGAAACGTCGAGGTTCTTCATAGAGCAGTCGGCATATGTTTTGCCGCCCTTTTCTACGGTTATCGCGACGTCTGCCGAAGTTTCAGTATCTTCGCCGAGATTTGAAAAATAAATCGGCACGATAAGTACGTCGGAACAATAACGATTTCTGTTGCCGAGATCTGCAATAATTACCCTGTCGCCGTTGAATTTCAAAAAATCATCGGGCTTTACGCAGGTTTCGTCGTCGAAACAATCGACCACTCCGTTGGAGTTTTCGTAGACGTCGGTATCGGCGAATTGCAGAAAATGAAACCCGCCGAGCAACGCGCTTTTACGCATCTCTTCGTAAGCGGTCTTCCAGCATATGAACTGAAAGTGTTTGCTCGCCTTATACATCTCGTGAAAAGCACCCTTGAAACCTTTCTCTTCGATGAGTTTTATCTCTTCGTCCACCCACCACGGCAACGGCGCTCCGCTGTTTATAAATTTATCTTTTAATGCATAAAAATCCCTCAGCGCAGTATAATGGCAGACTTCGTGCGCGATAAGCGGAACGTTGAAATATAAATCCCTGACTATTTCGCATCGATCGCCCGTAACTTTCATGGGTTCGTTTTCGTCCGCATTCGCCGCAAGAAGATTTTCGGTATCGTCGTACATACCGGCGTGTTTGCCGAACGGGAAATAATAACTTAAATGCTGAACATCCATATCGGCGTAAGGGCGATTGTTTTTCCCCCATGCGCACGTATCGAGAAACAATCTTGTCCCGTCGAGTTCGTCGAGTTTTTCTTTAACCGCTTTTATAGCGTCCGCGCTTGCTTTTTTTATCTCGTTACCGATGCAATATACGCATAACGACGGATGATTGAAATATTTGTTTACGGTTTCTTCGAGAAAATCTTCCGGCACGATCGCTCTGCCCGTCGTAACCATCTCTTCGAGATTGTTATAGATGTCGTGCGGCGGGCGGAGTTCGACGTGAACGAGAATTCCGACTTCGTCTGCAGCTTCAAACAATTCTTCTTCCGGCACGACGGAATGAAACCTTACGAAGTTAAAGCCGAATTTCTTTGCCTCTTTCAGATTTTTAAGATAAAATTCTTTGAGCGGCAGTCCTAAGAGGTTCGTATGATCGTGCGCCTTTGCCCCGCGGATAAACCCGCGTATGAAAACGGGCTTTCCGTTAAGCAGAATATTTTTTGCGTTTGTGCCGAATTCGCGAAATCCGAATTTTCCACCGAAAACTTCATGTTCGCCGTCGGAATATGTAATTTCAGCGATATACTCGTACAATTCGGGCGAAGAAAGCGTCCAGAGTTGCGGTTCTTCTATAAAGCAATCACCACAAAACGTTATCGTCGGTGCTACAGAGTATTCCTTAACTACGCGAAAATCGCCGTCTTTTTTTACGGCGAATTTCACTTCGGAAAATTCTTTTTCGGTTTTTATCTCGATTTTTACGCTCCCGTTTACGCGGGAGCGTATTTTTATTACAGTGTGTTTTTCCATTATCCGATTAAACTACGTTCCAGTCTCCGATTTTATCAATTTTCTTTGATAACTCGAAAGCACTATCGTATCTTTCTATACCGCCGTCGGTAATATCCGCACGCGATCTGAAAATCCATGCAAACGGACGCACGGCATTGCCGCCGTATTTCATTAACCCGTAATACGCAAGTGTTTTTTCGTCGTTATCCGCATCGGCGACGACATGGCAGTAAGTGTAAATATGGTCATAACCGGTAGCTTTGAAATTGCCCAGGTACGACTCGTCGTTTTTTGCATAGGACACATAAGTATACTTGTTATACGGCCATTTACAGCATGCCATAGGCATAAACTTACCCGTCACGACAAAAATGTTTCTGAAACCGCCTTTGAATTTACTGTCGTTAGACGCCATCGTAGCGGTAACGTCGTAATGGAATAACGCCGCCATTTCAGACTCTACACTCGTATATTCGGGCAATGCTTCGGTTCCGGTTATATTGACGTAAATATCATGCATTTCGAGGTTAAAACTACAATATCCGAAAAGCGTATAGGAATTGGTATAGTAATTTGTCGTCTTGACGGAAAGATTGTTTAATTTAATCGCTCCGCTATGATAGTTGAACGTTCCTTCGTTTTTTGCCAGACCGCACGATTCGGTTTTATCCGAAAACTCGAATATAAATTCCGTGTTTTTTATTACCGCTCCGTCAAACAATCCGCCGAAAACACCGTTTTCTGCGACTTTCGCGCTGAATGTATGTCCTCTGCCGTCAAAAGTGCCGCAAAAATACGTATTGCTTGCGCCGCCTGCCACATAAACGCTCTTATTCTGCGACGTAAAATCGACCGCATCGGTTATATCCGAATTAAGAATATAATATCCGCTCTTTATGAGATTTCCCTTACCGAGCTCGAGTTCGTCGAAAATATTGTCTTTCGTAAGTTCGACGTCATATCCGAATACATTTTTAAATATAAATCCGCCGACGTTCGTCAAAAGCGTCATCGATTCTGTATCGTCACCTGCGATTTTTACGCCTTCGATATAGTTAAACTCGGTTTTTAGCACTCTGCCGCCTTGCGTCGCCGACAAGATTTTGGCATATTGAGTACCGAAAACGCTTGCCACGTCGATAGGCTCAGATGCGCAGAAATCCAGTTGTCCGTCATAAACTTCCACAGGACAATAAACTTCGACAGAAATCCTCGTCTCATACACCTTGCCGTCCGTTCCGACGTACTTTGCGATCAATACGGTTTCGCCTATGCCATTCGCGCTTACGCGGATTTTGCCGTCTTCAATTTTTTCTATGTTCAGCAAATCTGCGTTTTCGGCGGTAAAGTCGCACGCGTAAGTGTCGCCGTTGACGGTTACAAAAGATGCGACTTCGGCTTCGCAAGGATAATTTTTCCCTTGCCAGTCGGGAACGACCGATATTTCTACAGACGATGACGGTACCGTTTCGCCGTCGATAACGATCGAATTGTTATATCCGACATTTTTTATTACTTTGATTCTGATTTCTTTATTGAGCCTGTCGGACGTAAAATTCTGCCATGCGCCGGTAAAAGTCGCAGAGACTTCACCCTCCGATTTTGCTATAACTTTTCCGTCTCTGTATTCGATAATATCGTCGTTGTCCGAAATTACGCCTATTTCGCAGTCGTAATACGCCTTGTTGAACATGACTTTGACTTCGGGTTCAAAATTATCGCCGACACGCAAAACCAATTCGTCGTCTTTAAGATGCAGTACTTTAAGTTCCGGCAGATAATCCCCCATAGAAACGGATATTTTGCAGACAGCCGAAAGGTCGCCTGCTTTCGCCGTGACGTCGCAATTACCGACGCCTACTGCCGAAACCGAGCCGTCGTTGTCGACGATCGCCACGGATTCGTCCGACGAAGTCCATTTTACGTCTTCTTGACCGCCGTAAAAACATATGATATTCAACTCGTCTCCGAATATCATATCGGAAGAGACAACCGAAAGCGAAAGTTTTCCGTCGGCGGAAATTTCTTCGCCACTCGAATTGCTGCCGTTATCGCCGTCTCCGTTTTTACAGCCTGCGAACAATGCCAACGAAAATATCGACAATACAATCGTAATAAAAAGAATAATTTTTTTCATCTTCGTTGTTTCCCTCTTTATAAACTGTTGAGAAAAGACTCTATGCTCGTAAACTCTTTAATGTATATCATTCCAAGAGTTCTTACATACGACTTGAATTTCGTCTTCATTACCGACACCTGATTTTCGGTAAACAAACCCGTGTCGTTGGAAATGGCGACCTTTGCCGGGAAAAGCCATTCCATATCTATATGAGATTTCAGACTCGCATACTTCGCTGCGTCTTTTTTATACATCTCAATTTTCGCATATGCGTCATCGAGGTGTCCGAACATCGTTACCAGATCGCCTTGTTTTACGAATTGCAACGTACCCGAAATACTTCCGTTCATATTTGCCGACCATTCCCAATGGAAATCGGTGACGCATCTTGCGAACCACAACCTCAGATCGTTAAACATTTCTCTCATAGGCTCTGCAGCCTCGGCATACATGGCGTCGAAATACTCGTCGAAGATATTTTCGACTGCGAGTTCGCTGTTCCATGCGAGTTTGGAATACATATAAATCGCAAGAACGTTAAATCCCGTATCGGCGCCTGTCTGACAACTCTTTATCTGCGGGAACGTCAGGCTGTAATTATTCGCTTTCAGATACTTATAATACCCGGGATAGAAACTGTACAAATCCCAGAACGTAAAGAAATCGTTATAAAATCCGCCGTAAGACCATGCCCACGTTCCGGGGTACGCCTTACCCCAAAGTCTGATATATTCTCTTTGTTCGATGTTTGTGTCTGCATAGAACGAAACGCCTGTATGCAAATGACTCTGAGCAAAGAACGGAGCGACGTTTACGTCGTCGTTAAACTGCAGATCCGCTTTTATGTCCAGGTTTCCGTCAGCATCTTCTCCGAACGGAGGTCTCGACGTGTCGAGATATGCGAAGAACATATATTTAAGGTTCTCTCTGCGATATTCGGCATTTTCTTCGAGTTCCATCCACGCATTGACCTTTTTGCCGACGTCGTGCATGAATTTCATAAGCGCGGCAGACGTCGCGTTGTTGTGTTCACTCTTCATCTTTGCGCAAGCGGAACACGCACACATCGGAATGTTATCCATCTGACCCAAAAGAACCGACTTATACTGCGGGTATTCCGCCGCGGGATACCATTTAAGCGATTGCTCTATTTTTTCGGCGCAGAGCGACGTCATTACATCATACTTCGCCGCATTACCGTGCGCCGTATAGCAAAGTTGCCCCGTGCCGGAATAAAATTCGGGATAGTCCGCAAGATATTTCTCTTCGGGCAGGAAATATTTACTGTTATGGTTATTTTTAATCTCCGTCGTCTTAGAATCACCCGTATGAATCGGAAGGAGTAAATCTCCGTAACTATCGCGAAGTCTCAGACGATAGGATATCATCTTACCGTCGGTGCTATCGGAAGAACCGGCCATATAACTTATTCTTTGGCGGTATTCTATATCCGAAATATCGGTTACGTCATAATCCAGCAGTTTCAGGTCGGAGACATTTGTTTTAAGCGTATAGCAATCGGTATAGAAAAACTCGAATCCGAAATTTATCTTCAGGAAGTCGTAAACGCCGTTCAGAACGCCTGTTTCTTTACCGCCGATTATATAAACGCTCTTATCCTGCGTGAAAATTTTCGTTCCGTCTTTTTTAAGCGATGCAATGTCGTCGTTCCTGTTAAGACTTCTGTACAACGTCGTATCGCCGAGAGATATATAACGATTATCCGCGCTGTGAGTAAGGTCTTTATCGGAAATAAATTTGAGATTTATACCGGTAGCCTCTTTGAAAAATCTCGAAAGTTCGGATTTTGCATACTCAATATTCTGAGATTCGGTCTCCGGAACTACGACTTTATACGGAGTTTTACCGTTCTTTACCATATAATATCCGGTTGCCTTATACGAAAAAGAATGATTTTCGTTATAAGTCTTTGAAAACGACCTGAAATCCGTGCCGTTTACGGCAAGCTCGCCCGAATATTCTGTCTGCGAGCCCGAAGACGTATTGTCGCCATCCGTATTCTTTTTTCCGCAACCCGTCAACAATATCGAAACCGACATAATAACGCTTAATAATATAGCAATTTTTTTCATAATCACTCCTTATCTGACGTTGACATAATAACTCTTGCTTACGCCGTTACCTGCCTCGTCTACGACGTAAACTATAATCGTATATTTACCTTGTACGGAAATCACGATGTCGGAAGTCGTTGTCATGACAAAGTTCTCGTCGGAATCTTTTACGACGTAATAAACCTTAAGTTTGCTTGTATCCGTAACGTTGTCGGTCGCCTCGAAATCGGGTTTGAACGCCTTGCCGACTTCCGCATCGATCGTCTTGCCCTCGTCAGGTAAAACCAGTACGGGAGCCTCGACGTCTACTACCGTAATAATCTGATATAACGGCGTAGATTCTTTGCCGACGCCGTCGGTGTAATTATACATTACGGAATATTTACCGAATTCTTCGAGCACGAATTTGATCTCGTTTTCAAAATCGGTAACCCCTTTCAACTCTCTTCCGTTTACATCTTTTATGGGTTTACCGTTTTTGTATACGGTTAAAGAGAGTTTTTCGTAAGACGAAGGAGATAACACGTCGGTCGCGTAAGGTCTCGAAATAACTATTTCCTGGCGGAGCGAACCGACTTTTTCGGGCATCTTCGCATAGACCAGCGGAGACACTTCGTCGCCGACTTTCGTCGAACCGGAACTTACGGTGGTCAATCCCTGATTGCATACTTCGTCGACCCTGACTTTGAACCCTGCTTTTACGCCGTCGAACCTGACGGACATAAAGCATAAACTGCTTTCAAACGGATTGGTCGTTTCGATGTTTCTCGTTCCGACAAGCAATACCCCGCCGTAAATTTTTACCGAAAGCCTTTCGCCGTTCCAGTCTTTACCGAGAGAATGACTTTCCCCGTTTACCGTCGCGGCGAATTTTCCGTTTTTGCCGCTTATGTTGATTTCGTATTTGTTATCGGGATCGAAATAATCGGTAAGAGTTATCGTCATCGAACCGACGCTCTGTTTTCTGCCGTCGTCTGTCGACGGAATTTCAAACCCGAGACCGAATTGGCTGAATAACACGGGATTTATAAATTCAAAATACGCGTCGGAAGAATTCGCCGTAAGTTCGGGAATCCTGCCCGCGATAGCGACGCTCATATTTCCCGCAAAGTAGTCGGCGATTTCTACCGTTCCGTCGCTGCCGTAACCCGCGTCTATAATCGGCAATTCCACGCTTTCGATATAAACGTTTTCGTTATCTGCGCATACGGTTTTGAATTTAATCGTTCTGTTTCCCGCTACGGTAAACTTCTTCGCATTGATTTCGACGTATTCTCCGCCGTCATACGAAACATATGTCTTGGTAGCAACCGCCTCGCTGCCGCCTTTCGTATAATTCATCGCATTTACGTTGAAAAGCGAATATTCGGCGTTTTTAATATAATATCTGTTAGTATACAATTTGTCGTTTACGAATTTCGGAGTCGCGTTCGGAACGACGTTTACGTTCGCCGTAAATTCTCCGCCGTAAAATATATCCGAATACGAATATTTAATCGTATATTCTCCGACTTTGTCGAACAGGTACGATTGCCCGAAACTGTCCGCGACAACCGTTTCGCCGTCGGGCGTTTCCATCGTAACGTTTACGTTCAGAATATTCTCGTTAAGAGACGTGATTTTTACTATATCGGACAATTTATATCTTTCACCGGCAGAGACGTCGGAATTCAATCCTTTGACGGCGGATATTCCGTCCGTCGCGTCTATAGCGTAAAGATTAAGCGAGAGTTCGCCGAGATTTCCGTAAACGTCATAAGCGCGATAATCGATCGTATACGAACCGTTCTTCATCGGCGTAAACTTTCCGTTTTTAACGGTAACGTTGCTTGCGCCCGCAGTGTTCTTTTCGTAAGTAACGACATAATCGGCAATACCGCTTATTCCGTAATCGTCGTAAGCCTCGACAACGGGTACGGATAATTCTTTACCGGTTGCGACTTTATATTCTTTTTCAAAATCGTTCGGATAAAATATCGGGCTCAGATCGTCGTCGTGATAAGTCGCGGACAAAAAGTCTTTACCTGCGAGATTCCCTATTCTGGCAATTTCGATCGGCGCCTCGGTCACTCCGACGAGCGAAGATGCTCTGAGCGACAAAAACACGTTTCCGTCGGTAAAGCCATTAAACGAATACTGATACGCTTTATCGTTGTTAATCTCCGATACGAGAGCATTCGACATTCCGTCGCCTACGCGGACGTAAATTTTGATTTTACCGTTATCCGACGTATCGAGATAATAACTCAGGTTGGAATAGTTCCCGTTATCGGGATTGTTGCCGTATACGGTGGTTCCTTCCTTACCTATTTCGTAAGACGTATTTCCGACCTTGACGTTCCCCTGTTCATTCTGAACAAGTCCCACCGTCTTTCCGCCACACGTCCCTGCAACGATATTGGTCGAATAATATCTTTCGCCTCGTTTATACGTTATATCGAGATATATCGACGGGTCGTAACAGTCGGTAAGTCTTAACGTGATGAAATTGCAAAGCGCGGGTTCGGTTTGCATACAGTTAAACGAAAGCAGATCTTCGAGATTGTTTTCGTAAATGTCGAACGGTTTATTGAATTCGAACACATCGCCTTCTGCCAGTCCGATTTTAAGCCCTTCGGCATACCCCATGGCAACAAACTGCTTGTTAAGCGCGCCGTATTTTACACTTTCGCTGCCGGAAGTCAACTCAAACACTTTTTTTCTGACCGAAAAACTCTTCGATGCGCTGTAATACCTGTCGTTAAGTTTCTTTTCGTAAACGACAGAATAATCTCCGCATTCACTCAGAACCAACCCGGACGAAGAAACTCGATTACCGTCGGGCAATACTACATAAAACGAATCGGAAACATATTCCTCCCCGTCGACTATCACGGTCGCCGATTTGGGAACGTTAAAATAATCGTTATACAGATAATCGGTTTTAATACCGTCAACCGACAACTCCGCGGCAAAAACGTTTTTGTCGTTTTTTTGCCCCGACAAAAGCGCAATCGCCAAAGTTGCGACCACGGCGACAAGCAAAGTCGATAAAATTTTTACCTTTTTTGTTTTCACCATTTTTACTCCTTATTCCTTGATACCGCCGAGCGATATGCTGCCCATCAGTTTATCTTTGAATATAATAAACAATATCAATACCGGCACAGCCAAGAGCATACACGCAGCCATAGTCATCGGTATTGTTTTCAACTGGCTGTTAGACGATTCGATTACAAGATAGAACACCGAGTATGCCAGCGTCGGATAAGACGGAAGATACAGATACAACGTCTGATAATCGTTCCACAGATTTACGAACTGAATGAGAAATACAGTAAGAATCATTTTCTGCGCGAGCGGAAAATAAATTCTGAACGTTATCGCCAGCTCGGACGCCCCGTCTATTTCGGCGGCGTCGCGGTACACGTTTGAAAGACCTTTGAAAAATGCGTAATATACCAGATAGTAAGTGCCGGCACCGGTCATTTTCTGAACGTAGTTACCGAGCATCGTATCGTACAATCCGCTGTTTCTCAAAAACGTCAATTCGGTCGGATACCTTCCGACGATAGGTATGCACATTATGACGATGTTTATGATATGCAGCGCTTTACACCATACATAATCGTATTTCGCGGTTATATATGCGGTCAACGCCGGCATAAAGCACATTATTCCCGCGCCGCCTACGGTATAAAGTATGGTATTTATCAAAATATCGACAAACGTCGCGCCCTTTGTCGGATCGCCGAACCACACCTTCGTAGAATGCGATATTTTTTCCATCGAGCCGTTTACGTAATATTCGGTCGATTTGTTCATTACAAAACTTTCGACTACGGTTTTATAATTGAATAATTGAAAAAACTCCCTGCGACTGTGAAGAATCAGTTTTCCGTTCGGGCTGACGAGAGATGCGTCGAGATTAGGAAACCCGAGATAGTTTTTACCGAGACCCGGTATTTTTCCTTCAAAATCATACCAACTTTTAAGCGAAGTCAGAACACCCCAGACCAAAGACAATATCACCGATAACGAATAGATTATCAGTATCGTAAAAACAATTACGAGTATTACGGTTGTCACCGCATTTTTTTTCGTTCTCTTTTTCATATCAATCCGCCCTCGGTCCGTACTTATTAAGAAGATGTCGCGTAACAAGCGTTACGGGTATAACGATAAAGGAAAGCAAAAGTCCCATGGCAGACAGCGCGCCGTAAGTCAGATCTGCCGCACCGTTGGGGATTACGTCGGCTCTGCTTGCCTGCATATAGAGATAGAACCCCATATTATCGAGCCCGCCGGGCAGATAATAGAACAGCGAAAGCATTCTGAACTGATCGGTAAATACCGCCGCCAACGCCACGATAAACAACGTGACTATCGTCGGGAATATCGTGGGAACGGTAACGTATATAAATTCCTGCGCAACATTCGCCCCGTCCAGTTGCGCTGCCTCCGACATCGAAATATTGACGTCTTCCATCGCGCTGGAATAAATAAGGCTGTTTATACCGAACCACATTATTATATTAAAAACAATCGCCGTAGCCATCTGCGTTTTCGCATCCGCAAGAAGTTGCGGAATTTCAACGCCGAACCATGACTGCATAATGTAGGGTATTATGTTGTTAGTCATATACTTGTACAAAGTCGCGACTATTATCTCCGAAAGGATATACGGCATAAACAGCATAACCTTGAAGAACTTACCCATAAAAGCCTTTTTATAAATATAAAATGCGAAAATAAGGGTAAGCGGCGTGACTAAAAACAAGTTTACCGATTCAAAAATAAGCGAATTTTTTATCTTTCCCCAACCGCTTGCGCTGAAAAGCAGATTGAATGCGTCTTTGAAATTGTCGAATTTTGCGAAACTCGAAACAAGTCCCGTTCCCTCGACGATCTCATACTTTTTGAACGCCAACGAAAACGAACTTAAATTTATATACAGGTAAAAAACCAAAAAATGCAGAATGGGAATCGCAAGCATTATAAGCGAAAAAAGCGCTTTGCGTTTATTCTCTATAATGATTCTCTTGCCTGTTTTACCGGACACCATCGTAAATATACCTCTGAAAATGCTTCGCCGTCGACGATTGCCCGATATTGGCAACCGCCGGCGGTTTCGCCTAACGGTCGTAAAATTTTACCGACCTACGCAAATTCTGATTTAAGCTTTAACGCCCGCGTTTTTCAGCAAGGTTTCCCACGTCGCACTGCTGAGACATGACCCCGTAAAAATCGTCTGCGCGGTTATTCCTTTCTTGTAAGCATCGAAATAACCTTCCATATGAGTTTCGCCCTTTACGTCGAAATAGTTGAGCGCACCGCCGAATCCGAGAAGGAAATTAGACAGATTTTTATACTGAATAGGATTATCGGATGCCGTAGCGATAACGTTGGAAGTTTCGATTATTTCGGCAAGGCTGGTGTAATAATAGTCACTGAGTTTGGTCTTGTCGTATTTATAGTTTATAGGAATAGTCATACCGAGGGTTTCGGTAAACGTCGCAAGTTCTTTTTCGGAGTAAAGGAATTTCAGGAAATCGAGAACCGCTCTCTTTCTTCCTTCGTTCTGTTCGACCTGCTTGTTTACGAATATATAAGACGAACCGACGTCAAGTATCGTGTTCTTTTTACCCTGACCTTCCTTGACGGAGCCTTTAAGTTGAGACGGCAAATTCATAAAACTGAGATTACGCGGTTTGCCCGGGTTAGTCATTTCCCACATTTCAAACGGAGCAAGACTGCTAAGCTGAGCCTCGTGATACCAATAAGTTCCGTCTATATACATAGCCGCTCTCTCTTTGTCAGGGGAGATAAACGTCGCCTGCACCGTATCGGCGGTAGTACTCGTGTCTAAACTTTCGGAATGGAACCAGCCGTTATCTACGGCAAGTTGCATAAACGCAAGCGCGTAATATCTGGACGCCATATCGTACATTTTATAACCGTTGGTATTGTTCAGAACAACGTCTTCGGTTTCGGGCATCAAAATCTTTTTGTCGCCGAAGAAATACTCTCCGGCATTGAAACCTTTGACTACGGTTACGGGTTTGTCGGAAAAGTTCGCGGTGATGCTCTTCAGCGTTTCCGCGCCTTCGAGAGCCGCCCAGATAGCCTGCGTCATATGGAACGAATACACAGACCCTCCGCCGGGAATGATAAACGGCGAACCGCCTTTATATTTGATATATTCGCAGAGTTGCGCGAATTCTTCCAGCGAAGACGGCAGACCGTCGTCGATTGTACCGTATTCGCCGTCGGGACCGCATGACTTCTGTATATCCGAGGTATCAACGAATTTTGAAGTTCCGAGACCCAGACTACTTTCGTACGTCTTGAATTTCGTCGCTCCGTCTTTAGCGAAATAAAAGCCTTCCTGATTAAAGTAATCTACGTCGTAAGTAAGGCTGTTAAACCACTCGTACTGAGGCAATCCGTAATAATGGCGAACACCGTCGTCACTCTCATATCCGAGCAACCTCTTTTCGCCGTCGGGATCGATAGTCAGATTCTGATCGTTTTTGATATAATCGATTACTTCGTCGAGTTGAAGAAGGTTATTGGACGCCGAATATCTGTACATATCAGCCCTAGCCTCGTCAAGGTAAATATCGTTACCGTCAGAACCGAGAGTGTCGTAAGGAATCAATTTGCTTGCCGATACTCTGACTTTAACGCCCTTTTTCCCGCTCTCGTATACTTCGTCTTTTTTGAGGTCGGTAAATCTCTGAGCCGCATCTTCAATCCATTTTATAGCGCCGTTTCTGGTAGCAGTACCTTCGAAGTGAAGAAAACTTATTTCGGTTGTGGCAGTACCGCCGCCACCGTTATTATTAGTGCCGTTGTTGCCGCAAGAAATCATCGCCGCCGACATGCATAACGCCATAGCCGCGCACATCGTCTTTTTAAGTAAATTGTTTTTCATCTTTGATTGCTCCTTGATTGTTTTTGAATCGGCGGACGGAACGCATTTCGCCCGCCGAATTACACATTTTGTTATTTGACCGTAATTAAGCCGCCAAATTAACGGTAAGTCCGTTTACATTCGTATAAGGCAACACGGTTTTATTTGCATTGTCGGTACAAACAAGTCCGATAAGCGATTTTATATTTACCGTACAATTTTCAAATGTATTCACCGCGCCCGTCGGATAGCTATATCCGTATTTGCAATTTCCGAACAAGGTGTCAACGTTGGTATTACTTGCATTTATCGTTAAATTTTTGAATGTGTTTCCGTATGCGCCTATACTGGTCAACAATCCGCTTACTTTATCGGTCGGTATGTCTGTTATACCGTCACCTTTTACATTGACCGTAACATTTTCTACCGTCGCACCGATCATACCGTAACCGAAAGCCATAAAACGGGAATCCCAACTACTCATCGAAATAGTCAGATTTTTAATTACGGCTCCCGTTCCGACAATACCGAATAAACCGGGTTCGGCAAAAAAAGTAGTTATCGTTTTATTATTGCCGTCGAAAACTCCTCTGAATCCTGCATTGGGATCGGTTCTGAGTCCTGCAAGTCCGTCATAACCGCTTTGATACCATCCGTTATCGGTCAAATCATTATTTAATCTATAGTATCCGTATCTGACCTTTATATTGTTTTTTACGCTAAGCGCAAGAGATGACTTAAGTTCGTCCAACGTTGTAATCTCACCGGTTATAACAAGGACGTTTACTGTAACATTATAGTATTTCCCATCCTTTTCAACGGTTAAATTCAGCGTGTTATTGCCGTGTTTCTGAGCGTTTTCCTTAAACTCGTTTGTAAGCGTCAACTTACCGTTTGCATAACTTACGCTGTCGCCTCCGAGTACCGCGCTGAGTACGGTAGCGGAAGAATAATCACCCAAATCGAGGGCGTATTCTGTTCCGTCGGATAAAACGACCTCTTTGACACCGCTTAACGTGACGTCTTCGGCGACTACCTTAGCCGTAACGGTAAAGTTAAATTCGACCAAATATCCCTTTTCGTCTTTTGCCGTTATCTTAAAGGTTTTCGCCCCGACATCGGATATACTAAAAGCATCTGCTTTTATGATTAAGGTGCCGTTATCAAAAGAATATCCGGAGAATACTTCGCCGTTCAAAGTTACCGAACTTATCGCGCTCAGCCCAAGGTCGTATTCGTAATCCGTACCGATAGTTAAATCTTTATCGGCTGCGACGTCTGTTTTATCGACTTTAACGGTAATACCGTCTAAATTCAAAGCCGTCCACATAGTCCCTTTGCCGTTATCCGTACATGCAAGCCCTTCAAGCGATTTTGCATTTACAACGCAATTTTCAAACGTATTTTTTGTATAATCGGTCGGATAACCATAATATTTGCCGTTACCGAACAACGTATCTATTGCAGTATTCGCGGCATTGATTTTTACGTCGATAAGTTCTGACGAATAACTATATATCGCCGTCAGAAGTCCGCCGACCGCATTTGCAGGCATATTCGCCGCACCCGCGCCCGAGACATTGATCGTCACGTTTTCAAGAGTAGTACCGATCATCGAATAACCCAAAATCATCTGCGACGATTGGTAATTCGTGTGTACAAGCGTAATATCACGGACAACGGCATCGGCCCCTAAAACACCGAACAACCCTGTACCGTTCCACTGTGCCGTAATGCTATGATTACCGCCGTCAAGAGTTCCGCGGAAACCGTATGCGCCGCTTGTCTTCCATATAGGTGTTGTACCGACATTATCGACAAAACCGTAACTGATATATTCATTTTTACCGGTCGATAAATCGTTTTTAAGTCTGTAATATCCGTATTTAACAAAGTCCTCATTAAGAGTAACCGCGTCTTTTAATTCGTCAAGAGTAGTAATTTCTTTCGTTACGACGAGAATATTTGCGTTTACGGAGTAATACTTGCCGTCCTTTACGACTATCGCGGTAAACGTCTGATTGCCGTGCTTTTGAGTGTTTGCCTTGAATTCGTCTTTCAACGTCAACGCGCCGTCGACATATGCGACTTTAACTCCGCCCAAAGACGATTTTATCACGGTGGCGGAGGAGTAATCTCCGAGACTGATATTATAAGTCGTAGCATTGCCGAGTACTACTTCCTGCAAACCGTCAACGTTTGCGGTCGTGACTTCGGTAACAAGATTTTTAACCTCGTCGGCAACCGTAACGGAATCGGCGACTAAGATTTTCTTATCCGTAAAATCGATACCACCGCTTACCGACTCCGTTAAAGAATCGCTTTGAGCCTGAGTATTTACGAAAATCGGATAGGCGCCGTTACCGTACCAACCGTAGTCGGCGGTATTCGCGAAAATCTTACCGGCATATTCTTTGCTGTAAAGCACAGCCTGATTCGTGACGTCGTATAAGTTACCCCTTACGGTCGCAATGTTAAAGCCGGCAAAGTCGTTCGCTCCGTTGTCGTTTATGTATGCCACGGCACACATATCCAGCGTTCTGTTCGCCTCTTTGACGTTTGAAATTACGATACTGGAATAATAAAACCCGTCTTCTTCGTAAAATTTCGTTTCATCTGCCTGCATAACGCGCGCAACCGCTTTACCGTCGGTATTTGCCGCGGCTTTAACAAGTTTTGCATAATCCCCGTTGACGGCATCGAAAGCGACACGCGGCGCTATAACGAAATTCAAGGTGACGTTTTCGCTATCGGATATTTTATTTTTTACGTCGGTACTCATTTTAACCCTGAAACGTATACCACCGCCCTCGGTCAATCTGAGCTGAACGCCGTCGACCATGGTAAAGACGGTAGTTTCGGTCTGAGAGTCTTCCGCATTGGCGACGGTTACGTTTACGCCGATAAATGCGGCGAAAACCGAAACAAACGCAATCGCAAATACGGACAATAACCACAATTTACATTTTTTCGTCGTTTTCATAATTTCCCCTTTTTAATCGTCGAACCCGAAATTAACGAGTTCCCAATCGGTGTCGTTGAATAAGTTGTCATTTGCCGGAGACGTGGTTATGATATCCGCGTCGTTTCCGATTAAAATGATTTCCAGATTCGGCTTTGCATACTTTCTCATAAAGTTCCTCCCATATTCTTAATCGCTCGGCAAAAAGTTCTCTTCGGTGTTTTCTTCCACCAATTTCCACCGCGCTATAAGTTCCATATTTTTTTGTACGACGTCGGTATCGAAATTCCACGCCGCATCGCCGTAATACCATCCGTCGAACTTATATTCGCAAGTCGACGTGACAACGGTCTCTTTTATCTTCGGTTTCTTTACTTTACCGGTCACGGGGTCGTAAATAACCGTCTGAGCGTCGACGTTAGCGCCGACGTCGGTTACGAACGTTACGACATAGGACTGCGGCGTCCATTTAGCCAAAAGCGTAATATCTCCGCATACGGTATCGACTTCGAATCGCCACTCTTTGTCGCCGATATACCACCCGCCGAAAGCATAATGCTCTCTTGTCGGCTCTGTCGGTTCTTCGACTGTCGAACCGCCCGACTTTACGATTTCGGAAATCAACGTTCCGTCGGATTCAAAACGCACTGTATACTTACTTTCTTTGCCGCCGGATTCATCGGGTTTAACGTTATCGGAACAGCCGATAATAAAAATCGACATAAACGCAATTACGGCTGCGACGGCACATTGTTTTAATTTCATCGGTCGGCGTTTACTTGACCAAATTAACGGTAAGTCCGTTTACATTCGTATAAGGCAACACGGTTTTATTTGCATTGTCGGTACAAACAAGTCCGATAAGCGATTTTATATTTACCGTACAATTTTCAAATGTATTCACCGCGCCCGTCGGATAGCTATATCCGTATTTGCAATTTCCGAACAAGGTGTCAACGTTGGTATTACTTGCATTTATCGTTAAATTTTTGAATGTGTTTCCGTATGCGCCTATACTGGTCAACAATCCGCTTACTTTATCGGTCGGTATGTCTGTTATACCGTCACCTTTTACATTGACCGTAACATTTTCTACCGTCGCACCGATCATACCGTAACCGAAAGCCATAAAACGGGAATCCCAACTACTCATCGAAATAGTCAGATTTTTAATTACGGCTCCCGTTCCGACAATACCGAATAAACCGGGTTCGGCAAAAAAAGTAGTTATCGTTTTATTATTGCCGTCGAAAACTCCTCTGAATCCTGCATTGGGATCGGTTCTGAGTCCTGCAAGTCCGTCATAACCGCTTTGATACCATCCGTTATCGGTCAAATCATTATTTAATCTATAGTATCCGTATCTGACCTTTATATTGTTTTTTACGCTAAGCGCAAGAGACGACTTAAGTTCGTCCAACGTTGTAATCTCACCGGTTATAACAAGGACGTTTGCTGTAACATTATAGTATTTCCCATCCTTTTCAACGGTTAAATTCAGCGTGTTATTGCCGTGTTTCTGAGCGTTTTTCTTAAACTCGTTTGTAATCGTCAACTTACCGTTTGCATAACTTACGCTGTCATCTCCGAGTACCGCGCTGAGTACGGTAGCGGAAGAATAATCACCCAAATCCAAAGCATATCCGTCTGCATCGGACAACACGATTTCCCTTGTTCCGTCAAGAGTAACCGCAGTGGCTTTGAACTCCGCCTCGATAACCACATTCACGTTTACGGTACATCCGTCGGCATTCTTGCCTTTGACGGCGAATATCTTATTGCCCGCATCCGTTACGCCGAACGCATCCGCGTTTACGGTAAGAACTCCGTCGGCAAAAGAATATGCGTCAAATATTTCTTCTCCGAGCGTTATTCCCGTTATTTCGGCGACAACCGAACCGAGAGAAATCGTATATTCATTACCGATTTCAAGTTGTTCTTCCGCGACTATATCGTCGGGGAATAATATGATTTCAAGCCCGTCTATGCCCGTCGCCGGGATAACCGCATTGGAATGAACAAGCCCCGCAAGCGACTTCGCGTTGACTACGCAACCGACGAAAGTATTCGCTTTTTCCGTCTTATAATTGCCGTAACTCTTACCGAACAACGTATCGAGATCGTAATTTTTAGCGTTTATCGTTACGTTTTTATACGTTGACGTGTGGCTTAAAAGTCCCGTTATAACGCCGCCTTCGGCTGTCGCGTCCAACGTTTTATTTATGCTCTTTATATTGATCGTAACGTCTTCGATCGTCGCGCCCGTTATGCTACGGGCAAGCGTCTGTCTGCCGTTCTGATAATAATACACGTTGAAGGTTATATTTCTGACAATCGCGCCGTTACCGATTATGCCGAACAGTCCGTACGTAGCGAAAGCGCCGTCTACCGCATAACCGTTACCGTCAAGCGTTCCGCGGAAACCGACCGAACCGTCGGCGTTTTTCCAGTCGCCGTTGTTCTGTACGTTTATCCACGCTTCTTTCGAACCTACGTTCTGCGACAATCTGTAATATCCGAACACGGTGTTTGCTGCGCCGGCGGTCATAGCCGTCGTAAGTTCGTCTATCGTCGAAATCGCTTTGGTAACGACGAGTACGTTTGCCGTAACAACGTAATACTTACCGTTCTTTTCGACGGTTACGCTTAAAATCTGTTTACCGTGTTTACGGGTATTAGACTTATAATCGCCGGATATGATCAATTTACCGTTTGCGTAATCTATATTTTCCCCGCCCAGAGACGCGCCGAGTACGGTCGCGGACGAATAATCGCCGAGATCGAAATCGTATTCCGTCGCATCCGTAAGCACGACCTCCCGCGTTCCGTCAAGACTGACCTCTTCCGCAGGCAACACTATGTTCACGGAGAGATAAAGCGTTACGTTTTTATCACCGACTTTTCCGATTACGGTAAGAATTTTCGCGCCTATATCCGAAATGCCGAACGCCTCGGTTACGGTAAGTTTCCCGTCCGCGAAACCGAATGCAATATTCCTGCCGTCGAACGTCACCGAAGAAATTTCGGTTATGTCGGCGTTGTCGCTGCCGATCGTCAATACCGACGAGTCATCGCCCACGAGAATCGTATTGTCGGCATCTTCGTAAGAACGTACAAACGACACGGTTATGCCTTCGATGCCGTCAAGCGACCTTAAAGATTCGGGGACGTTCGCGCGGACGCAAAGAAGTCCGCCTATCGATTTTACGTTGACTTTTACTTCCGCAAACGTATTTGCTTTTCTGTCGTCATAGTTCCAGTAACTGCACCCGAACAGCGTATCTACGGCGCCGTTCGAATTCACGGTTACGTTTCTGTATGCGGTCGAATGACTCATAAGTCCGGTGATGACGCCGCCCTCGGTATAATAAGATACCGATTCGCCGCTCTTTATATTGATAGTTACGTTTTCGACAACCGCATTTCTGATCGAACGGGCAAGAATCGCTCTGCCGTCAGCATATCCGTATGCGTTTACCGTCAGATCTTTTATTACGGCTCCGCTGCCTACAATTCCGAATATACCCTTCGAGTAAACGGTGCCGGTTATAGAACGACCGTTTCCGTCGAGCGTACCGCGGAATCCGAAAAGTCCGTCGACGTTCTGCCAGTTGACGTCGTTTCCGTTGTTTACGGCGTCCGCCGACTTACCTATGTCGGCGATTAACTTGTAATATCCGTAAACGGCATACCCTGCGACGTCCGATTTAAGCAATGCGTTTAATTGCGCAAGATCGCTTATTTCCGACGTGACTATCGTGACGGGTATACGCACGGTATAAAAACGATCGTCTTTGCCGAGCAATACGCTGAGCGTACGACTGCCGTGCAACGTTCCGTTACTTTTGAATTCCGCGCTTATATCGAGGGCGTTTTCGTCGTTACCGAAATAATATCCCTCGCAGGAAATCGAATACACTGTCGCCCCGGCATATTCTTTCAGATCGACTGCGCTTTCTGCTCTGTTGAGGAATATCTCCTGCGTTTCGTCAAATATTACCTCTTCGGAATTCGTAAATACCACGGCGTAAATTTTAGCGGAAATCTCAATTCCGTTGACCGCCTCGAATACAACGTCTATCGTCGTCTTGCCGAGATTATCACCGAAAACGTCACGCTCGTTGAAGAGATACAAAACACCGTTTTCAAATTTATAATCTTTTATCGAAATTCCGTTGCCGACGACGCTGACGACTTTCGAACCGGCAAAACGTTCGCCGACAGTCAATTCAACGTTCGATTCTTTTACGTTTACTATATCCGCAACGATTATTTCGATTACTTCGGACACTATTCCGTCGAACCCGTAAACGTTTTCAAGGTAGACGGATACATAACTGCCGTTGACGTAATATCTTGCAAGTTCGTTTATGGCTTTTACGTTCACGACGCATGTTTCAAATACGTTTCCGCCGAAAGCGTATTCTTCGCTGCAACCGAACATGGAATTCAGTTCGGCATTTTCCGCATTAACGGTAAGATTTTTAACCGAATTGCCGCGGAACGATTTCGACGTGATAAGACCTATGCCGTCCGTCCCGACGCCGAAATCACCGTCGGCGACTTTTATTTCTATGTTTTCGATAAACGAATCGTGGACGTAATCGCCGATAACCGACTTACCGGCCTCGTTTACGCCGCCGTTTACGACAAATTTAACGTTTCTGATCGTCGCGCCGCCGCTCACGAAACCGAACAGCCCGTGCGCGCCGAGTGCAGACGTTATCGTATGACCTTTTCCGTCGAATATTCCGCAGAATCCGTTTTTGCCCGTAAATCTGACGTTGCCAACGGCGGAAAACGCGTCGAGCGTTATATCGTTCTTCAGTTCGTAGTATCCGTAATTTCTCTCCGTCGTTACGGTAAGAACCTCTTTCAGTTCTTCGGCGGTCGTAATGTACTTCGTTACGACCAATACGGGAACCTTAACGGTTTTTCTTCCGTCGGAGGTATTAACAGTGACAGTCAGTTCCCTTTCTCCGTAAACGCCCGCAAGATCGCCTCCGTTTATCGCCGAAAGCGAAGTTCCGAGGTCTGCGCCGTTAAAAGAAATTCTTTCGACAGAGTCGTAGCGGATATTGCCGAGATTGACGGTATTGTCGGTTTTTGCGACTTCGATAACCTGCCTTTCTCCGTCGATGTACACAATGTCGTCCGCGGTATAGTCGGAAAGCATTATCCTTTTTATATTTTCAATATCGCCGTGCGATACGCCGATATAATCGGTTAAAAAACTTTCGATCGCATAGGAAAGCGGCTTACCGTCTTCGCCGTAATTGCTTTTTATCGCATTGAGCAAGGCTCCGAACGCAATGAAATTGTCGTAGTTGTTCTGCATTACGCCGATTTCAGTAAACGCGCCGTCTTTCAACGCACTTCTGTACCTTAAACCCGAAACGGCGGAAAAGCTTGTCAATTCGTAATCTCTTATAAGATCGCTTTCGCCGACGCCGAGCAATCCGTTGACGAGAAACGCAACCGTACCGGTTCTGTCCGCGCCTGCGTTGCAATGCATATAAACGGGATAGTTGTTTTCGTCGGCAAGTACTTCAAATACGGTTTTAATCGAACGTTTCATCGCGTTTTCGTTGCGCACCGCATTGCCCGTGGCATACGCTATGCGACGAGCGTCGTTTTTATTGTCTTTCGTATCGCTTTTTGTGTTTCCGTCGTTCGGCAAAGCATTCCATACCAAAGCGTCGAGAATATCCGTATACTGACCGACGGTACACTTATAATAAGGATAAGACGCGTCGATATAATTTTCGGTCTGATCGGCATCGTCCTTGCCCTGCGTTCTGAAATCTATTTCCGTTCTGATTTTCAGATCGTTCTTAAAGGTATTTAAGCCGCCTTCGGTTAATTTGTTATTCCCCCAACTGCCGTAACCGTTAAGTTGATTTCCGCGATAGAGTTTACCGTAATTCACAACCGCGTTACCTGCCTGCCAGCCGCCCATATCTCTGACGTTGGACGTTCCGTCGGCATAAATCATACGAACGGGAAGATTTTCCGTGGTAAAACTCGACACGTCCGACGTATCGTTCTGCTTATTCCCTTCGACTTTCCAATAGTAAGTCGTCGACGGTAACAGATTATAAACCTCGATTTCGTTTTGCAAGCCCGAAACGACATACGTTTTCGCATCTTCAAAGCCTTTGTTGTCGGCAAGATACAAAGTGTATTTTACGCTTCCGTTGCCGCCCCACGCAAGCCTTACGGGCAACGCACCGCAATCTTCGGCAAGTTTAGTTTCAGGCAACGCGGCTATCTGCTCTTCGGTCGTGGCTGCCGAAAGATACGCCCTGACGGTATCGGCAACGATTTTGACGCTGCCGGCATCGGAAATCGTTTCCAGGACGATTTTACCGTTTTCATTTTCGCCGGAATTCCCCGAATCGTCGGAATCGTCGTCCGGCCAATCGTCGTCTACGGAATCCGAAGACGAAGAATTATCTCCCGAAGAATCGTTCGATCTGATTTTGCAACTTGCGAAACACATCAACGCAATCGACATAAACAAAGCAAGTATTACGAGAATAATCGTCTTACACGTTTTTAACGATTGCGAACCGCCCGATAAAGTTTTGTTTTTCATCTTTCCTCCGTCACCGCATTATCTCGGCTTATCAATTTCCATTTAAGAGGATTTCCTCGTTGAAAACGAGGAAAGGGGTATACCCCTTTCGTTTAATCGTTATCGCGCCTCACGGCACCGTAAAAAGAGTATAATTCACCCCATCCTTTTACCCTTGAATTATAACACAAGCAAAAAATATAGTCAATATTAAATTTTGCATAAAAATATTGCATTTCTTGCAGAAATATGTTATAATTCGGTTATGGTAACAAAAAACTTACAATACGATCATATAATAACGAAAGCGGAACCGGACGACGCAAATTTCAAACCTCATTTTCATAATGTGTACGAATTGGAATATATATTCAATATCGAAAACGGAGAATTCGCTTTCGGGCACAATAAATATGCGGTTAAATCGGATACGCTGATCGTTTGCCCGCCGATGTCGATACACAATATGTGCTTCCTGAACGGTCAGGAATTCGACAGAATAGTAATCAGGTTCAACGATGAATTTTTAAGCGACGATCTGACGGAGATACTGAATTCGGCCTACGCAATCTATGCGTTCAACGACACGGATTCGATTAAACAACTGTTCCATCTGCTTAAAGAAAGCGAAAAGGTTTTTACCAAAGATGAATTCGCTTATATCGCCGAATATTATATAAAGATAATAATCACCGGTCTGAAATATTCCGACACGTCGATAAAGGCGCAGGAAACAGGTACGGCAAACGACATCATCAACGATATTCTGAAATACATAGACGACAATATTACCCGGAATCTTAACGCGGAGATAATTTCAAAAGAATTTCTCGTAAGCACGTCATGGCTGTTGCATAAATTCAAAGAGTACGTCAACGTAAGTCTTAAAAAATACATAAATCAGAAAAAACTGATTTATATCGAAAGACTTATAAAAGCAGGGCTGCCGATCAACAAAGTAATAGAGTCGTGTTCGTATAACAGTTATGCGACGTTTTTCAGACAGTATAAAAAATACATGCAGAAAACCCCTATCGAATCCAAAGGAAAAAAGAAAGAAAAATAACGAAAACCGAAGGTAAATTTCATCGCGGGCGTTTCCGCAATCGCGGAAAATAAAAATCAGGATGATAATTTTTGACAAAATTTCATTCTGGTTTTTATTTTTTATCTCCGATTTTTTATTTTATTGACCCAAATTGCAGAAAATGCCGTTTTTACGTCGAGTTATATGCCAAACAAAAATAATACGAACCTTGCAAAAACGCAGCTATTTACGCGCTTTTTTGCAAATTCTCGGACGATGTACGTACAGTACTACCGTTCTCGCCTTTGCAACAAATCATCGAAAATATCGGCGTTTTTGTTGTCGGCAAGTCTGACGGCGTGTTTTTAGGCTAAGATAAGGCGCACGAACGGGTTAATACTGCCCGTATAACCCGTGAGTGCAACGAAGTATTAGTCAAAAACACACCGTCAGACCACGGTTCGTATTATTCTTGTCTGGCATAGCAAGCGATATAAGAACGATTTATTGCGGAAACGTCAAAAACGTAAGAGACATGGGTGGCAGAGTGACTGCCGACGGCAAGATAAAGTACGGTCTTATTTACCGCACGCCCGAAATAGCGGGAGCGGATGATACGGCAAAAAAAACACTCGTAGACGAACTCGGCGTAAAAACCGAAATAGATTTACGTTTTGAAAGTACGACCGATTCCATAAGCAACAAGATAACGAAGTATAAACTCGGTATTTTGCAGTGGGATTATATATTCCCCGAACTGAACGTCTCAAGGCCGACCGAAACGCAAGCGATAAAGAATCTCAAAACAATTTTTGAACTCTTTGCCGTTAAACGAAATTATCCGATAGTATTTCACTGTTCGGCAGGCGCGGACAGAACGGGTACGATAGCGTTCTTGCTAAACGGACTTTTGGGTGCGTCGTACGAGGATTTAGCCGAAGACTTTGAAATCACTTCGTTTTATTTCGGCGGAAGATGGCGTTCGAACATAACGCTAACCGACGGCAGGTGCGCGTTCGACGAAAGCGGAGTTATGCAGGATAATACCGATAACCTTATAGCGTTCGACAGGGCGTATAAGCACATAATGGCGACGTATAAAACGGATAGCGGGACTTTATCCGACGCAATAGCAAACTATCTTAAAACCGTAGTCGGGCTTACCGATTACGATATCTATTCGATTAAACATCTGATGCTTGGGTCGTCCGAAAACTCCTATGGTGCGCACAAGTACGGCGATTGGGAAATCGTAAAAACGGGCAGTTGCATTGAAAACGGCGAAAAACGCAGATATTGCGGTTGCGGACTATACGAATCGGAAGTGATTGAAACTATCGGCAGTCACGTTTACGGCGAATGGGAAGTGGTTGCAGACGCCACTACGGAACACAGCGGACTGCGTAAAAGATATTGCGCCTGCGGCGACGAGCAAAGCGAGCCGATACCGAAACTTACCAAAACAGTCTACGATTTTAACGGTACGGATATAAACGCAGATATTACGACCGACGGGATTAAACCATTTAAGGCAAGCAAGGTTACGGATCTTTCGTCCGTGCCGGGCGGGTACAACGGCGATGTGTATTCGAAAAGCAGTAATAATCTCGTATGCATAGGAATATGTTTAGGGGATAAAGAATATAACCTCGACGATCTGCTCGAAATGAAGATAAAACTTATGGTTGTAAGTGATAAGAAAATGCCGAAGGGAAACGTCAGGATTTACGACGATACGAACAATAAGATTTACGGCGATAAGAATTTCGACAGCGATTTTTCGGGCGTATACGGCGAATGGATTGAAATCGATTTGTTGCCGCTATTGAAGGAGTCCGTCGCTATGACGGATACTCTTACGGAAAACGGTGTTCTGAAAAATTTTTCTCTGGTTATCAGGACCGGCGTAGATGCGACGGTGTACTTTGATCAACTTACCGTGATATCGAAATAAAATTCAGAAGATATAGAAAATTCGGGCGTATACGACGAAATCGATAAAAAGTCGGTAGCATAAATTAAAGGGCGAGAAAATATCTCGTCCTTTATCTTTGCTTATTCTACTTATTCTACTTATTCTAAATTTAACACTTAAACCTAAATAATCTCTTGTATAAAATAAAACGAACTCAAGATTTTCTCTCGGGTTCGTTTTATTCTTGTTTGTCAATGACGAACAAAAAGGAGCGTCTTTTTAAGCCGAAAAGGGGGCAGGCGTCCACGGGGATTTGAACCCAAAACATATAAAAACACTGGGATGGGCGGCGGAGAACTATTGAAAAAAGTGGAGGAATATGGTATAATAATAAAAAACAAACAACGGGTATTGGTTTATGGAAAGTAAACGACATCAAAAATTATATGAGCATTATAAAACTGTTTTCGGCGAAGAACCGATTTTTAGTTTGAAACTGAAAAAGAACGTTCTGCCGACAGATATGAAGCCGATTACGACGCTTGTTTTCAAACCGACGGACGAAATGCCGTTTTGGAAACTGTGTACCATCGGCGCAAGCGATTATCTGATGCCCGAGCGTGAAATTGGTTGGGAAAGGAAGGCGAATCGCCGCAACGAGTATATGATGCTTATTTCGCCCGACGTCGATATTCGTAATCCTTCGGACGACGAAGACGCGCCGACGGACTGGCTATCGTTAAACTCTCTTCTTTGGGCAACTGCGGAATATGCGTTCAACGAAAAAGATAACATAACCGTTTCGGATACGATAGATATGGGAATCGACGGGAAATACTGCAGCGCGGTGCTGTTGTTGCCCGAAATATTCAAAACGCCGAAAATCGTAAAATGCTACGTTTCCGAGCATAAATACATCAGTATATTTCAGGTAATGCCGATAACGAGAGAGTTGCTTACAAAGAAACTCAGGAAGAAAGCCAATGGTATTTATTGGCTTATGGAGCAGTTCTATACGCACGATGACGATTACAAACTTATATCGTCCAAACCGTTCGCAACGTTATAAAACTCAATGGAGCGCGAGGGCGTAATATGTCAAACACTATTTCAATAGATGAACTGATAGAACAAGAATATGAGCAACAATATTTTGAAGAGTGCAAATTTATATGGCAAAACTTTGTTCCCAAAAGTGGACAAGCCCGAAATTTGCAAGGAGAATTGTTGCGAGAAATCGAGAATATTCGTTGTGAGGCACAAGATAACGGAAATGTTAATTGGGACGACGATCTTACTTATTTTTGTGAATTTATAAAGCAATCATTGATTGAACAACCGATTTTTTCTGAACCCGAAAAAGAAAAAATATGTGTCATAATGAATTATCTCAAAGAATGCGGAGTATACGCTCAAAGATTCAACGATGGTAAAATTTCTGATAACGATGTTCTTCCTGAAAAACTTGCGTATACAAAAGACAACCTTTACGATATTATTTGCGATTTTATAGGTAGATTACAAAATAAGCACCCTGAACCTATTAAATACAGCATAAATAATTCAATAAAGAGATAATACAGTTTTACACGCACGATGACGATTACAAACTTATATCGTCCAAACCGTTTGCAACGTTATGATTAACAAGAGGTATAAAAAATGAAATTCAGTTTGTTGAAGAGAAAGAATGTTGTTTCGCTTGCTTTATTATTTATATTGATACTCACGTCTTTACTTTTTGTCGGCTGTGGTAAAAAACCGGAAGAGAAGCCGCAACCAACGCCGTCCGAAGAAAAAAGGACTTGTTCTTTTTCGATTTTAAATCTTGATTCTGAGTTTCCCCTCGATGCCGTTTCCATTACCGTTCCTTACGGAATAAACTCTGTCACTGTAAGTCTTGAAGATTATAAAGCGGGTTTTATAATATCAAAGAATGATGGAAGCAGAGCGGTTTTACAAAGTATAGAAAATCTTGAAAACGACGATTATTCGTTTACGGTGTCAGACGGAAACTATAGTTATAAAAAAGAAACCGTTTTGAATTTAGAAAACAGTTTTTTCGATAAGGCAGACGGAGAATTTTCCATAGGTCTGTGTTTGTTCAATAAAACCGATATTTATTCGGAAGCTCCCGTTACGGGATATCAATACAATGTAGCATATAAGATAACCGACAGCAAGATTGCCTTTGAGATAAAGAACGGAGCGGTTATTCGTAATCATTAACATTTTTTATAGGTAAACGGCAAAACGTTCACCACGAACTGTTGCGATACAAAAAACAAATTATGAATAATACAGAAAACGATAAAATAAAAAAATACGAGAGGCTCGCCGTAAAAAAGCCGAAGTACTACGTTTCTATCGGCGATTTATATTCCGATGACGGCGATTTCAAAACTGCAACGATTTACTATCAAAAAGCCGTCGACAACGGCGTTTTGGCATATACTGTACTTGGCGACACTTGGGGCTACCGCTCTCAATACAAAAAAGCGTTCGACATTTATACGGAGGGTGCAAACAAAGGCGAAGCGGAGTGTTTTGCCCGTCTCGGATTTTGCTATGAAACCGGTTATGTAAAAACCGATATTCAAAAAGCAATCGAGTGTTACGCCAAAGCCTCCGATTTGGGTGTGGCGGCAGCGGCAAGATCTCTCGGCGATTTGTATTATTTCAATACGCCGATTGAAGATTCCGAAATCGAAAACGTTAAAAATGCGCTGAAATATTACGAGCGTGCTTTTTACCTCGGAGATATAGAGGTTGCAAAAAAGATAGGCTTCATATACTTAAACAACGAGGAACTGAAAGACGTTCCCAAAGCCATAGAGTGGTACGAAAAGGGATTGAGCCTCGGCGAATACTCTCTCAATTTTGACTTGGCGTATGTGTATCTGAACGACAGGTTTGTTCCGCACGACTACAAAAAAGGTTTGAAATATCTTTTGGACGGCGTTCATCACAACGATCCCGAAAGCCTTTATATGTACGCAAGAGTTCGCGAAACGGGTATGTATAAGGTAGAACCCGACAAAAAGGCATATATTTATTATCTTAAAAAAGCGGCGGCACTCGGACAAGACGACGCTCTTCTCGATTTAGGGTATTACTATTACAAAAAAGGCAAGTATGACGACACGCTCGATTGTTTTGCACAGTGCGATTTGGATTATGTCGGCGTTTATTGGTGTATGGCGACGATTTACGAAACCAAAAAAGCCGATTACAAAAATGCGCTGTTTTATTATCAGATGGCAATGGAAATGGACTTTCCGGACGCAATCGAACGAATGGCGGAAGCGTATCTCGGCGACGAATTAGGACTCGAAAAGGACGAGAAAACCGCTCTTAAACTTTTCAAGCGAGCCGCAAAGCTCGGCAATGCCGCCGCACAATATAATCTCGGTATGGCGTATGCTTGCGGATATTACGGCGTGACCGCCGATAGAAAAACGGCACTTTATTGGCTGAAAAAGAGCGTTAAAGGCGAAAATCCTATGGCGTGTCTGCAAGTGGGACTTTATTACTACTACACCGTCAAAACCGAAGAGGCTTATAAAAAAGCCTTTGAATTATTTACCGACGCATACAATCTCGGCGAGAACGAGGCGATTATCAATATCGGACTTTGCTATCTTCAAGGCAACGGCGTGAAAGAAGACAAAAAAGAAGCGGTTAAGTGTTTTAGGACTGCTGCTGAAAAGTACAGTTCGGGTGTTGCGTATCACAATCTCGGAATCTGTTATGAAAACGGTTTCGGCGTGCGAAAAGATTACAAGAAAGCAATCGAAATGTATGGCAAGGCGGTAGAGAACGGCGAAAAAGCAGGTCTTGAAGCAATTAAAAACATTTATTTGAAGATGGGTAAATAAAAGTTCAATACCATTAAAAAGTATTTCGAGTACGGAATACCGGTAAGTGAAACCTTATAAGCAAACGACCGACTGCATTCATAAGAGTGCGGTCGGTCATTTTTTCGTTGATTAAGACAGAAGAAATCATACGCTCCTTATCGTGCAAAAATCCTTTTTGTGCAATCGTTAAAGGTTTGAGATTTTTCAAAGCGAGTGAAGAACAAATCCCTACGGCGATATGCGAAGAAACAACAAAAAGGGTAAACTACCATAAAAACGGCAATTTACCCCTGTTTTGCATAGAAAAAGACACACGCGTCGGAGTTTTATACGCTCCTTTTGCGTGTGTCTTGATGGTGCGGGTAAGAGGATTTGAACCTCCACTTCCTTGCGAAAATTAGAACCTGAATCTAACGCGTCTGCCAGTTCCGCCATACCCGCATATCGTTTTTGTTGTCGGTTTATCGGCAACGATTAACATAATAAAGCATTTCACCCGTTTTGTCAACCGTTTTATCAAATTAAAATTTGCGTAAACAAAAAAAATTAAAACAAACGCTTGCTTAACGTTTGCTATTTTACTTAAAATAAGTTATTATAATTCGTAGGGCGATTTTTGTAATTTTATAATGGTTTTTTGAAATGCCGGACTTCCGCGCGATATTGCGGAAAAGGAAAACGAATGAAAGTAACTTTTGACCCGACCTATGTAGTAATCTTTTATATGCTTGCCGCTCTCGGCGCGTTTCTGATAGGGTTCAAACTCCTGTCGGAAAATTTGCAGAGGGTGGCTAACAAGGGTTTGAGAAAACTCTTCGACAAGACGTCGAAAAGTAAAATCGCGGGGGTAGGCATAGGCGCGGGAGCGACGATTCTTATGCAGTCCAGCGGTGCGACTACCGTAATGGTTATCGGTTTCGTAAACGCGGGTATGATGACTCTCGCGCAGGCAACCGCTATTATAATGGGGGCTAACATAGGTACGACCGTAACGACCATTCTTCTTGCGGTCGGTATGGCGGACGTAGGTATTTATTTTATGATTTTTGCTTTTATCGGAATATTCGTTTCGATGATTTGCAAAAACGGCAAGATTAAAAGTTGGGGCTTAACCGCCGCAGGGTTCGGACTTGTATTTTTCGGCTTGACCATTATATCGGCGTGCAGCGGCGCGCTGAAAGACAACCCGACTTTGCAGTCGGTTCTCAGAATGGAAATTAATCCTGCATTTTTAGAACCCGTCGCGCTGTTGCTTATCGGCGCGTTGATAACGGCTATAATGCAGTCTTCGACGGCTGTAAACGCGATTTTGCTTTCCATGCTCACCGCAGGTATTCAGATAGGCAGCGGCGGTAACGCGATTTTATATATAGTTCTCGGCACGAATATCGGTACTTGCGTAACGGCGCTTATAAGTTCCATGGGGGCGACGACAAACGCTAAACGCGCCGCTCTTATTCACTTCCTGTTTAACTTCTGCGGCTCGATATTATTCCTTATAATTCTCGTCGCGTGGAAAGGTTTTATGGACGATTTCTGGGTACCGCTCATAGATTTCGGCGGGGATGCCAAGATGTCGGCGCGCATGCAGCTTGCGATATTCCATCTTACGTTTAACAGCATATGTACTTTGTTATTTCTTCCGCTTACCAAATTGATAGTCAGAACTACCGAGTTTATCATAAGGGATAAAAAGCAGAAAGAAGTAATGCATATCACTTATATGGACGAGCGTATTTTAAGTACTCCGACCGTCGCAATAGCGCAGTTGCAGAAAGAAACCGTCGCAATGGGCGATAAATGTATGGATGCGCTCGGTAAATCGTTTGATGCGTTTATGGCGCGCGACACGTCTCTTGCGGAAGACATCAATGCCGAAAACGAGGACATAACGCTTATATCCAAACAGATTACGGATTATCTCATCAAGGTATCGGGTACAAACGTATCCGTACACGACGACCAGAAAATATCCATAATGTATCACGCTATCGGCGACATGCTCCGTATATCCGAAATTTCGGATAACTTTGTCAAATATACGAGATCTTACGTCGAAAAGGGGCTTAAATTTTCCGACAGCGTTCTTAAAGACTTAACGACGATGTACGGCAAACTCGTTGAAATGTATAAACTCGCGATAGAGATTTTCGATACTTTCGATAAAACGCGTTTCGATGATCTCGAAAACATGGAAAATATGGTCGACGGTATGCGTCGTTCGCTTATAGACGGACATATAAAACGCCTTAACGACGGAAGTTGTCCTCCCGAGTCAAGTGCGGTATTCATCAACCTCGTATCCAACCTCGAGCGTGTCGGCGATCACATAACGTTTATCGCTCATACGGTAGAAGAATTGCAATAAAAGTATAAAAACCTCCCGCGCGGCGCAAAATAGCGTAGGGAGGTGTTTTTTATGAGCAGAAAGAAAAAACATCCCGTCAGAAAGATGACGGAACAGGATTATGAAAATTATGTTATGTCGTTAAAAGACGAAAAACCGATGAAAGCGGTCGTACCGGAAAAAAAAGACGACTGATACGCGTATCTTCCGTCATTTGATTGATTTTTTCGACGAAAAGTGTTATAATTCTCACACTGACCTAAATATGTGTATACTAAACGGTTAAAAGTCGGTGTCCGACAAGTGTCGGGCGTACGACGTCGGAGAAATTATGATCGAAGTAGTAGAGGCAAAAACCAGATCGCAGATGAAAAAATTTGCGACGTTCCCGATTTTGCTTTATAAAGGGAATCCTTATTTTGTTCCGTCTTTTACGGCGGACGAAAAAAACGTCAAAAACGAAAAAGTCAATTTTGCCGCAGAGGGGTGCGAAGTAAAGTGTTTTCTAGCGTATAAAGACGGCAGACTTGTCGGAAGAATAGCGGGTATAATAGTAAACGCAAGCAACGAAAAGTTCTCGCAGAAACGCATAAGATTTTCTCGTTTCGATTTTATCGACGACGAAGAAGTCGCCGCCGCACTATTGAAAGCGGTTGCCGATTTCGGCAGATCGATGGGTATGAACGAGATGCACGGTCCGTGGGGTTTCAACGATACCGACAGAGAAGGGATGCTGACATTCGGATTCGACAGATTGTCGACGTATGCGACCAATTATAATTACGAATACTATCCTCGCATAATGGAAAAACTCGGTTATCGTAAGGAAAGCGAGTGGGTCGAAATGAAATTCTCGATAGAAAATTACGACCCTCGTTACGGAAAGTTGGGCGAAGCGGTCGCAAGGCGTTCCGGGTTCAGAGAACTTGCGGGTAAAATGTCTGTCATGCAGATAATCCGTAAATACGGCGATAAATTTTTCGATTGCTATAACGAGGCGTATAAAGATCTCGATTGTTATATAGAACTTAAAGGCGATACCCGTAAAAACGTCATCAAGCAATTCGCATCGGTTATAAATATCGATTATTTCTCGGTCATTCTCGACGAAAAAACCGATAAAATAGCCGCGTTCGGCGTTGCTATACCGTCCATAGGGCACGTTATCAACAAGCATAAGGGCAGCGTGATAGGGAGTCTTCCGGGGATTATTCATGCGATAAATCATCCCAAGGTGCTGGAACTTACGCTTATAGGCGCGGCTCCCGAATACAGAAATTCGGGTGTCACGGCGATGATAATCGACAGAATGTGGAAAAACATTCTTAAAAACGGCATTACCGAAGTCGTCGGTAATCCTATGTTGACGACGAACGTAAAAATACTGGCGCAGTGGAAAAATATTCCGCACGAAATCATAAAGCGTCGGCAGACATATCTGACGGAAATCTGAATATACGGGATATACCCGATGTCAAAACGCGGCGAATTCGCCGCGTTTTTTTATAGTTTATATATTTATATATAAAAACGTTTGAAATTTAATAAAAATTGTGTTAAAATAATTTCGCATATACTATATATTCTGCTTACGGAGTAAGATTTTATGGGAAAAAGAATAACCGTAAAGGCTTTATATTCGGGCGCGGAGACGCTCGGCGGCAAAGACGTAACCGTAAAAGGTTGGGCAAGAACTATCCGCGACGGTAAAGAGTTCGGATTTATCGAATTGAACGACGGCAGTTGTTTTAAGGGTGTTCAGGTCGTATTTGAAAGGGCAAACCTTACCAACTACGACGAAATCGCGAAACAGAACGTCGGCGCGTCGTTGAGTGTCGCCGGAACTCTCGTTTTGACACCCGAAGCAAAACAGCCTTTTGAAATAAAAGCGAAAAACGTAACGGTCGAGGGCGAATCGACCCCCGATTATCCGTTGCAGAAAAAGAGACATTCGCTCGAATATCTGCGTGAGATTGCGTATCTTCGTCCGAGGACCAACACTTTCGGCGCGGTATTTCGTATAAGGAGCGAGGCGGCTTTCGCCATTCATGAATTTTTTAATTCTCAAGGGTTTGTATACGTTCACACGCCGCTTATAACCGGCAGCGATTGCGAAGGTGCGGGCGCGATGTTTCAGGTTACGACGCTGCCGCTTGCAGACGTTCCGAAAAAAGACGGAAAGGTAGATTATACTAAGGACTTTTTCGGTAAACAGGCATCGCTTACGGTTTCGGGGCAACTCTCCGCCGAGGCGTATGCTATGGCGTTCGGTAACGTCTACACTTTCGGACCGACTTTCAGGGCGGAACGCTCCAACACCGCGAGACACGCCGCCGAATTCTGGATGATAGAACCCGAAATGGCTTTTGCCGATTTGTCAGACGATATGGATGTCGCCGAGGCAATGGTAAAATACATAATTCGTCACGTTATGAAAACTTGCCCCGACGAACTTGCTTTTTTGAATAATTTCGTCGATAAAGGGTTGATTGACAGACTTAATAACGTAGAGAGCAACGAATTCGTAAGACTTCCGTATACCGAGGCGATAAAGATTCTCGAACCGATTAAAGATAAGTTTGAGTTTCCCGTATACTGGGGTTGCGATCTGCAGAGCGAACACGAAAGATATTTAACCGAACAGGTCTACGGCAAGCCCGTATTCTTAACCGATTATCCGAAAGAAATCAAAGCGTTTTATATGCGCCTTAACGACGACGGAAAGACCGTCGCGGCGGCGGATCTGCTTGTACCGGGTATAGGCGAACTCATCGGCGGCAGTCAGAGGGAAGAGCGCTACGACGTACTCGTAAATCGTATAAAAGAATTGGGCATGAAACCCGAAGATTACGATTGGTATCTTAACCTGCGTAAATACGGCGGAGTAACGCATTCGGGTTACGGCTTAGGCTTTGAAAGAATGATAATGTATCTGACGGGTATTGCGAACATCCGCGACGTCATACCTTTCCCCAGAACAGTCGATAATCTCGAATATTGAAACAAGGAACAAAATGAAAATTATAATAGATGCGTACGGCGGAGACAATGCGCCGTCCGAGATAATCAAAGGTGCGCTCGCCGCGCTTAAAGAAAAAGAAAATTTCGATCTTGTTTTCGTCGGGAAAGAAAGCGGTATAAAAAGCGTTCTTGCAGGCGAAGAATACAACGAACTGCGTGTTTCGGTCGTAAATGCCGAAGACGTCATATCGTGTAACGAATCTCCGGCGGATGCAATCCGCAAAAAGCCCGATTCATCGATTGTAAAGAGCGTGAAAATTCTTAAAGACGACGATAATGCCGGCGCGTTTGTATCCGCCGGGTCTACCGGCGCGGTTTTAACCGCCGCGGTACTGTTGTCGCCGAGAATAAAGGGTGTGAACAGACCTGCTCTTGCTCCGCTGTTTCCGAATATGAAAGGCGGCGAGACGTTGTTTCTCGACTGCGGAGCAAACGTAGATTGCAAACCGATAAATCTCGTTCAGTTTGCCTTGATGGGCAGTGTGTATATGAGCGAGGTCAAAGGCGTCGCAAATCCGCGCGTCGCGCTCCTGTCCAACGGGACCGAAGACGCCAAAGGCAATACTTTAACAAAAGACGCTTTCGCCTTGCTTAAAGATTGCGGCGGGATAAATTTTGTCGGCAATATGGAGGCGAGAGATATTTTGTCGGGCGATTACGACGTTGTCGTGACCGACGGTTTCAACGGCAATATCGCATTGAAGTCCATGGAAGGGGCGATCGGTTGCATTTTTACAGAACTGAAGAAAGAAATATATTCTTCGTTCAGTTCTAAAATAGGCGGAATGTTGCTGAAAAAATCCTTCAAAAAAATAAAAGACAAACTCGACTACAATAAACGCGGAGGAGCGTTGCTGCTCGGAATGCAGAAGACGGTGGTCAAGGCGCACGGCGCGTCGAAAGCGGAAGCGTTCAAAAACGCTGTTTTACAGGCATATGAATGTTCGTCACTCGACGTATCCGAAAAAATCGGCAGAGAAATTGCTTTAAGCGGCGGGGAACCCGCATGATTTTCGACGTCGGTTGCGAAGAAATCATAGGTTTTTCGTTCAAAGATAAAAATCTGTTAAGGCAATGTTTTACGCATGCGTCGTATACGCACGAACATCCGAAATTCCCGAATAACGAAAGGCTTGAATTTTTCGGAGACTCGATTCTCGGTTATTGCGTATCGGAATATCTGTATACGAAGTATCCCGATTGCGACGAGGGTAAACTTACCGAACTTAAACAGAGTATAGTTTCGCATACGCCTTTATCCGATGCAATCAAGCGTTCGGGACTTGACGCGTTTATTCTGTACGGCGAGGGCGAACGGAAAAATTCGGGTAATCATTCCGCGGCATGCGAAAATCTTTTCGAGGCTATTGTTGCCGGTATATATCTGGACGATGACGGCGGACTCGAGAAAGCCCGTAAATTTATTTTCGATAAATTATTGACGGGTGTTGCGGTAAAATCCGATACGCCAAAAAGGAAGGCCAAAGAAAAAACCGCCGCCGTTACGGTTAAAGATACTAAAAGTCTTTTGCAGGAACGCGTACAAAAATACCGTCTCGGCAAGATCGAATATCCCGTCAAAGAAAAGAAGGGACCGGATCATTCTCCTACGTTCGTCGTGGCGTTTACGCTTGACGGAAAAGAAATATCGGTCGGAGAGGGTAAAAGTAAAAAAGAAGCGGAAAAACAAGCCGCCGAAAAGGGCTTGAAAACACTCGAAAGCAAAGCGGTTCCTAAAAATCCCAAGCCGCCAAAATACAGAAAATTTAAGGAGTAACAAGTGGATTTCAAAAAAGTCGAACTTATCGGTTTCAAATCTTTCGCCGATAAACAAGAAATCAGATTCGATAACGGAGTAACCTGTATAGTCGGACCGAACGGTTGCGGTAAAAGTAACGTCGCCGACGCCATACGCTGGGTTCTCGGCGAAATGTCCGCAAAAACAATGCGCGGCAGCAGCATGCAGGACGTTATTTTCAACGGAACGCAGAACAGAAAATCGCTGTCTTACTGTGAAGTTTCGCTTACCTTCGATAATACCGCGAGAATATTCAAGGACATCGACTTCGACGAAGTCGTTTTTACCCGTAAACTGTTCCGTTCGGGCGAAAGCGAATACTATATCAATAAAACTCCGGCTAGACTTCGCGATATAGTCGACGCATTGCACGAATGCGGTGTAAGTAAAGAAGGGTATACCATAATCGGTCAGGGCAAGGTTTCGGAAATACTTTCTTCCAAACCCGAAGACAGAAGAGGAATATTCGAAGAGGCGGTAGGCATTGCCAAGACAAAGGCGAAAAGGCTCGAAACGATGCGTAAACTTGACAGAACGCGCGACAATATCAGCCGTATCGTCGATATCACGACCGAACTCGAAAGACAAATCGAGCCGCTGTCCAAACAGGCGGAAAAAGCCAGAACGTACAATGCGCTCAGCGAACAACTCAAATTCAACGAGGTCAATAATTTCCTCTATAAAAGCGAGCATGCGTCGGAAGAAAAAGCAAGGATAAACGCCCGTATCGCCGCAATCGACGACGAGATTGCCGTGAAAAACGCCGACCTCGAACAAGTGGGTAAAGATTACGACGAACATCAACTTCATATCGCTCAGGCTGACGAGTATATCCGCGCGATAAACGAAGAACTTATCGACAAAACCAAGGATTTTGAGCGCCAGTCGGGCGAGGCTAAACTCTACAATGAGAAAATAAGTTATTTCAAGAGCGAAACCGAAAGGCTGAAAGCCGAAATCGCGGCGTCCAAAACGCGTATAAACGAATTGTCCGGCAGAGCGCAGGAGAGATCAGCTTACGCCGAATCGCTGAAACGCGAAAACGTCGAACTGACCGCCCGTGCCGCAAAAATAAGCGCGGAACTCGCCGAAGTGGTTGCCGTTATCACCGATGGCGAACTTAAAGCCGAAAGCGCGAGAAAAACACTTATGGAAAGCGTCGAATCGCTTGCGGATATAAAGCAGAACATAGGTTCGTTGTCTGCAGAAAAAGAAGTTCTTTCCGAGAAAGAGAGAGAAACTCTCGATCGTATCGAATCGTCCGTAGGCAGGAGAAACGCTCTCGAAGAGGAAAGAAAGAATAAAGCCGATCAACTTGTCCGCGCGGAGAAACAGGCGCAAAGAACAAAGGACGAGATACGCGACGTAGAAAACGATATAACTACGACCAATCAGGTTATATCGGACATCAATTCCAAACTCTATTCGTTAAACGCGCAGATTTCATCGCTCGAATCGAATAAAAAGGTTTATCAGAATCTTAAAGAGAGTTACGGCGGATATTCCGACTCGGTCAAACGTCTGATGCAGGCATGCAGACAAAACGAAGAACTCGGCAAACGCAGTAAAGGCGTTGTCGCAAGCGTTATACATACGGACGCAAAATACGAAGTCGCTATCGAAACGGCTCTCGGCGGGGCGGCGCAGAACATAGTAACCGCAAACCCCGATGATGCGCAATATCTTATGACGTACCTGAAACGCAACGAACTCGGCAGAGCGACGTTCCTTCCGGTAACCTCGATAAAACCGCGCGGCGAAGGCTCGGAAATCCGTAGAGCGATGGAAGACAGGGGAGCGTTGGGTCTTGCCCGCGAACTTGTCAGATTTGAACCGTACTATGATAAAATCGTAGCGTTTTTGCTCGGCAATACGCTTATAGTCGACGACCTCGAAAATGCGAAGACGATAGCGCAGCGTTACGGGTTTGCATTCAGAATCGTCACGCTCGACGGCGACGTTCTTGCGTCGAACGGATCTATGACGGGCGGTTCTCGGCGTCAGACCACATCGGGATTTCTTTCGATGGACAGAAAAATGGACGATATATCCAAAGAAGTTCAATCGAAGAAAGAACGTATGACGATGTACGAGAACGATAAAAAGCAACTTGAAAGTCAGGTCTTTGAACAAAGAGAAGAACTCGTAAACCTGAACGCAAAATTGCAGGAACTTCGTCAGGAGGCAGTAGCCCTTAAAGAACAGGTTGCCGCGAACGAGTCCATAATAGCCGACATCGATGCCGAAATCAATTCGCTCAATAACAGCGTGACGATTATCCGCGCAAGGATCAATGAGATAGGCGAAAAATTCACCTCGGTCGAAGAGGGTAATAAGGCTGTCGAGGAGAGAAAAGCCACGGCATCTTACGACGAGGAAAAACATCGCGAAATCTTTGACGAATACAGAAAGAAACGCGAGGCTTTGACGGCTGAGAATGCCGAAGTCCGTACAAGATTGTCGTTCATCGAAAGCGAAATTGCGGCTGCCGAAATTACCGTAGAAGAGGCGCTGAAAGAAAAACGCGAAACCGAAGAACTCGTTGCGAGAAACGAAGAGAGTATAGTCACCGACGGTGAAGTCATCAACAAATTCATCGAAGAGATGGAAAAGGTCGCACTCACCGAAACTCAGCAGGAGCAACTTAACGCGCTCAGAAATAAACGCTCGTCTATAGAAGATAAAAAGGCTGCTCTAGGAGAACAAGTCAAGCAGGATAATCTCCGCAGAGACGAACTTACAGCCGAAATCAATACGTTAAACGGTAAACGTTACGGCGAAGAAAACGGACTTGCCAAGATAGACGCCGAACTCGAATTTTTGGGTCAGCGCGTTAAGGAAGAATACGATCTCGATTATGAATCCGCACTTCCTCTCAAGTCCGATTCTTACGATAATCGCGACGGAGAAGAGGAAATTAAGCGTCTTAAACGCAGAATTTCCGCTCTCGGCGCGGTAAACCCGAATGCTATCGAAGACTTTGACGCCGTAAACGAAAGATATACCGAAATGGCGACCCAGCGTGACGACCTTATGAAAGCCGAAGACGATCTTAAAGAGGTTATAACGCAACTTACGACTGAAATGAGCACGAAATTTGCCGTCGGATTTGCAAAAATCCGCTCGAATTTCTCCAGGATTTTCAAGGAGTTATTCGGCGGCGGCAGTGCGGATCTTATTCTCGACGAGTCCGATACGGACGATCCTCTCGAACAGGGTGTCGAAATCGTCGCCGAGCCGCCGGGGAAGAAATTGCAGAAAATATCTCTGCTTTCCGGTGGTGAAATGGCTCTTACGGCTATTGCAATTTTGTTTGCCATTCTTAAACTTCGCCCGATGCCGTTTGTCGTTCTCGACGAGATCGAGGCTGCGCTGGACGATGCCAACGTCGAAAGATTTGCCAATTATATCAACAACTTTGCTCAGGATACGCAGTTCATCGTCATAACCCACAAAAAGGTTACTATGGAACATGCCGATGCGCTTTACGGCGTAACGATGCAGGAAAAGGGCGTTTCAAAGATTGTATCCGTCAAACTTGCCGAAGTGGTTGACGAATTAGGGGCATAATATGGGATTTTTCGGAAAAATTAAAGACGCCCTTAAGAAGACGAAAGAGGGGTTGGGCAATAAACTTCGCGTGCTTTTCGCAAAGGATAAGATCGGCGAAGATTTTTATGACGATTTGCTCGACATACTCATTTCTTCCGATATTTCCGTTTCTACGGCTGACGAGATTGTTGAAAGTGTCAGAGATCGTATGATCGAAGAAAAGGTCAGCGATAAAGACGTTGCCGTAGAGGCGCTGAAAGACGCGCTTAAAGATTGTCTTAACAATGCCGACGAGTTTAATTTCGATACTCCCGCCGTACTTATGGTTATAGGTGTAAACGGAGTGGGCAAAACGACTTCGATAGGCAAATTAGCGCATAAATTTGTCGAAGATGGTAAAAGCGTAACCATTGCCGCGGCGGATACTTTCCGCGCGGCGGCAAGCGATCAACTCGAAATATGGGCTAAAAGAGCAAAAGTCAAGATAGTTAAAAGCGAAGAGGGCAGTGACCCGTCAGCCGTTGTTTTCGATGCACTCAGTTCGGTCAAAGCCCGCGGAACGGATATTCTTATAATCGATACGGCGGGCAGACTGCACACCAAGTCCAATCTGATGGAAGAACTCAAAAAAATGTCGAGGATAGTCGAGCGCGAATTTCCCGAGGCGGATTTTCGTAAACTTATCGCGCTTGACGCCACAACCGGGCAGAATGCTTTGTCTCAGGTAGAGGTGTTTAACGAGGCGGTCGGAATAGACGGTGTAATCCTTACTAAACTCGACGGAACGGCAAAAGGCGGTTTTATCGTCAGTCTTTGTAACGAACTGCAAGTTCCGGTGGCATACGTCGGCGTAGGCGAAAAGTTAGAAGACATCGAAGATTTCGACGTTGATTCTTTTGTCGACGGAATAATAGAATAATAACAAAATACAAAACGAGCCGCGGCATTTCGCCGCGGCTCGTTTGTATATGTATATGCAATTATAAGTTATTACTATATATATAAATTTTTTCCATCAGAGATTTCTTAAATTTTTCAGCAGATTTAACGCCTTCAAAGTATATAGAATTTGACGCGCTACTGATTACAACAGTCGAATAATTGAAAATTTTTCCACCGAGTGTTTGGTGAATCACAACACTGTCGATTTTATTAAGCGGAGAATCTATTGATTTAGTTTCAAATACTCCTGTTCTGCCGATAACTCGTTTATCTGTAACACAAAGCGTTCTGTTATGAAAATTAATAGTTGCAGTGATCGCTTTAATGGTAGGGATCAGTAATAGCCAGAAAAACAATATACCGAGTATCCATTTCCATATTAGGAAAAGTCCGTTAAATTCTGCGGCAAATTCGATTTTTTCATTGGCACTTAAATTTTTTTCAACATAAGTATTCATTATCTTTCTCCTTAATATATTTCATCTATTCACTATTTTAACCTGTTTTAGGTTAAAAGTCAAGCGTTTAATGCATTTATGATAAACTTATTACGATAATAGTAGTTATAAGGTATCTAATGTATAAAAGAATAAGGGAGTTGCGCGTTGAATCGAATTTAACGCAAAAAGAAATTGCCGATATAATAAATATGTCGCAAACTGGATATTCAAAGTACGAAACAGGAGAGAACGATATTCCGACACAGGTATTGATTGCTTTAGCAAGATTTTATAACACAAGTGTTGACTATATACTTGGTGAAACAGATATTCCAGACAGATATTGAAATATAAAATAACTAATAAAATGCACTTTCAAAAACCGTAATAACTTTTGAGGGTGCATTTTATTAATTATAAACATAATTTATATAAAACTTATTTTTATTTATCGTCCATATTGATAATCAAAATTATGCGCGGGTATTTCTTTCCGTCCTACATTTTATTTCTGCTTTAATTTCGACTTGCTGTAATATATCGTCTTTATATGTGTCATAGTCGAAGAAATGATATTTATACAATTCGTCTTTTAATCCGAACAAATCGCACCCCGATGTTTTAAGTTTTTCAAACGTCTTTTCGTAAATGCCTTTTATTTTATCTTCTGCCTGTCTTAAAACATTCTCCGGTATAGTTTCGGTAGTAAACAGTTGACCGATGTCTTCGCTTTTATCCAGATCTTCCACATGGCATTTAAGTGTCAGTTTCACGGTAAAAACAGGCTTATTTTCTATTTTCAGCGAAAAGTGCTTTTCAGCCTCTTCGAGTCCGAGCGTCATTGCAAATTTTTTACCGTCGATTTCCGCATCGTCCAGATTGAAATAAGTGTCTTTCGTTCTATGTCGTTTCATATTGAAAAACAGAGATTCCTCTTCGTCTATAATTCCGACATTGACGCCTTTGTAAAAAAGTAAAGTCGACGTGCAGTCGAAAACCTTTTCGGTTTCGGACCCGCCATCTTCGCCCTGAGAACCGATTGGCGGAGAGCCGGATCCCGATCCGCCGTTCCCTTCGCCGACACTGTTGCTTTCGTTGCTCTTGATTTCTTGTATCAGGGGCATATATCCGCTTTCAGATTTTGAAAAATAACCTTTTGTAAAATCTTTTACGTTCGTAAACGATATGCGGTTAAGTTTGGCAATATCTTTAACCAGTATTTTTTCCAATGCGAACGCCGGGACTGAATCCAGCGGCGTTCTGACCGATAAAACGTCTTTTGCTTTGCCTTCGCATGCGACAAGCAAAGACGAATCTGGAATTTTATCGGTTCGGTTGAAGTAATCGACGAAAGTCATGACGTCACCTTTAAGCGCGTTACTGCCGATTGCTATCAGGTTGCAGAACGACAGCAGGGGATACCAGCCCGTCGTTACGCCTATATCGTCAATAGCATCTGCAATCGTGCCACCTTTACCCGTAACCATTGCGTCGGAATTGTCTTTTGATGCGTCCGTTGCTTGCGGAACGGCTATCTGAGCGGTAACCTCGTATTCGTTTTCGTTCTTATCTATTCCTATGGCGATTACGATCGCGGTTTTTTCTATGTCTATCAATCCGAAATTATTAGTCAGAAATAAAATAAGAGTAAATATTATCAGTATCGGTAGAAATTGAGATCTTAAAAACTTTTTCATTTTACTTGCCTTTTCGCGAATATCGTTATAAGCGGCAGAACGTATGCGATTGCGAAATATCCCCATATCGCTTTCTTGCTCAGGAATCTGAATATTTCTATAAAATAATCATGCGCGACCAGCAGTGAGATAAGCGCGATTCCGTTCACTATAAATACCGGTATCAGTTTGTTTCTAATTTCAAAAACCGTTTCCAGCGTATACGATGCGAAGACCAGCGGCGTTGCTATCGTAAACACGCAAACAAAAGCGAATACAAAGCCCGCTATATAATCTATTCTGCCTACGCTTGAAAGCGCGACGTCGCTTTTACCCATCTGAATGGGGGAAAAATATTGTCTTTCGGTTATCGGGCCGAATTCGCCATATAATATCATCATATATACAATCGTGACGATAGCCATCACGGCGTACGACAGCATTATTTTACGTTTATATGCTTTTTCTTTTTTGAAATTACCGATTAAAAACAGTATATAAACACCGTCGAAGTACCATACGAACGTATTTTTAGAGCCTTCCAGAATTTTTCCGAAAGGAACTCCGATCAGCGGCATTAAATTCGTCATATCGGTAAGCGGAACGGATAGGGCAAGCAGTACGACTATCCCGAACCCCGCCGCCCATACGGTTATATCCGAACACCGTGCTATCGACTTGATTCCTTTATAGCAAAAGAAACACGAAAAGAGGAAAAACGCAAGGAATGTCAGAACCGACGGCGCGGTTTCATACAGGGCGATTTCGATATAATTTTTTTGCTCCACGATAGGTATGAACGCCCTTACCATAAAGAATATGAAAAACAGAAAATAGACGATTTTAGCAAAGATTTTTCCGAAAGACGTTTCAAGAATTTCAAAGAAAGTCATTCCGTCGAATTTTTCGCTTAAAAACAGGGCGAATACGACAAATGCTCCGTCGATTATGAAATTTATCAGCGCGGAAATCCATAACGCTTCGTCGGCATACTTCGCACCGAGCGCGGGCGCGACTATCATTTTCCCTATGGCGCATGACGATACTAACATGAAACATATCTGGCGTACGCAAATATTATTTTCCTTTTGCATTTTGTCTCCTCTTGTTCTTTGGCTTTAACGCCTCGGGGCGTAACGGCATAGACGTGGCGTCCGACATATAAATGCCGTCCTGCAAATCGTTCAGAATAAGCGGCGAGTACGGCGCGGCGTAAGGTACGCCGTAGTTTTCCGTCGTACATAAATAACATACAAGAAAAGCCTCTATAAGTACGATTCCGTATCCTCCGACAGATCCCGCGACGATAAGCACGACGAATCTTAAGAGCGAAGTCGTTTCTGTAAGTTCCGGAACGGTATAAATACTGATGCCTGACATTGCCATGATAAGCAGAGAGGGCGTAGACACAAGCCCCGCGTTTACGGCGGTTTCGCCGAGTACAAGAGCGCCTACGATTGCTAATGCCATACCGACGTATTTCGGCATTCGGATGCTTGTTTCGTTAAGTATCTCGAATATCAGCAGGATAAAGAACATTTCAAGGCTTGGCGACAGCGGTATGCCTTTGATGCTGTTTACTATCGTCAGCAGAAAATTCAACGGTATAAGTTGCAGGTGAAACAATTCCGCCGCGACGAAAAGTCCGGGGAGAAATACCGAAAAGAAAATCGCGAAAACTCTCAGCGTTCTTACCAGGTTTGCGCGGTAATGTGAAATATAATAATCCTCTGCGGTCTGAAAGTCTTCGATCAGCATATACGGCAGCGTCAGCGCAAACGGTGAACCGTCCACCAGTATTCCGACTCTTCCTTCCAGCATTCTTTCGATTAAAACGTCGGGGCGTTCCGTAGAACCTATTTGCTTGAACAGGGAATTTTTACGTTCGTTAAGCATCTTTGTAAGGTATGAACTGTCGGGTATTCCGTCTATGTCTATACTTTGTAATTTCTTGCGTATTTTATCAGTGAGTTTATCGTCGGTGATGCCGTCGATCGACATAAGCGCGACAGCCGTCGAAGTGTACTTTCCGACCTGCAGCATTTCTATTTTCAACGATGGGGTTTTAAGGTATCGTCTTACTAAACTCAGGTTTGTTTTTATCGATTCGATAAACCCGTTTCTCGGTCCTCTTATCGCGAGTTCGGTCGGAGGTTCCGCTATCGCGCGCACGTCGAACTTTTTAAGATCTATCGTTATTCCGCCGATTTTTCCGTCGATAAGTATAAGTGTCGAACCCTGCAGAATTTCGTCTGCGGCTGCTTTGATTTCGTCGACCTGTTTAATGTTTGCGGAAGTTATTTTTTTTGCGATTGATTTCATTCCGCCCGAGATTTTCGATGATTTCAACGGTGACAAAACTTCCAGCCCGAGCATTTCTCTGTCGGTTATCGAATCGACATACACGGCAAGCGCGTCTTTACTTCCGACGACAAAATCGAAAAATATAACGTCGTCCGACGGCAACAATGCTTTCAGCACTTTTTTATTCTGCATAAGCGACTTGGAAATTTTCATACGATAAGTATTCCGAAACGTAAAATTATTATGTAGATTTTATATAAAATTTCGCAAAAGGAAAAAACGCGTTATAAGTCTTGACTTATAACGGCGGGCGTCTTAAAATTGTGCAAAAGGAGAATTTTATGGATTTCAGAAATTTATTGTCGAATTTTTCGATTAAAGGCGAATTTGTCGATTGCGAGCCCTACGGCAGCGGACTTATTAACAGAACCTATGTTGCCGTATATAACGAAAACGGTAAAAAAGTGAGATATATAGTTCAGCGTATAAACACCAATCTGTTCAAAAACGTCGACGGACTTATGAACAACATTAAACTCGTTACCGAATTCAATCGTGCCGAGATCGTCGCAAGAGGCGGAAATCCCGACAGGGAGAGTCTTACGCTTGTAATGACCAAAAGCGGAGATACTTATTATCGTACCGAGGAAGGCGATTGCTATCGCGTTTACGTTTTCATAGAAGGTGCAAAGGGGTATGACGTAGTCGAGAAACCCGAGCATTTTTACGAGAGCGCGGTTGCATTCGGTAAGTTTGCCATGCTTTTGGACAGATTCGACAGCAGTAAACTTTTTGATGTCCTGCCCGATTTCCACAACACCGTAAAGAGGTTTGCCAATTTCAAAAAGTCGCTTGCCGAAGATAAGTTCGACAGAGCGAAAGACGTAAAAAAAGAAATAGAATTCGCTTTTGCGCACGAAAAAATCACCCATACTATAGTCGATCTTCTCGAGTGCGGAAAAATGCCGCAGAGAGTGACCCATAACGACACTAAGTTAAACAACGTGCTTATAGATACCGAAACCGATAAGGCGGTTTGCGTAATCGATCTCGATACGATGATGCCGGGCAGTATATGCTATGATTTCGGCGATTCTATCAGGTTCGGTTGTAATCCGTGTCTCGAAGATACACCCGAAACCGAAAAAGTGATATTCGATATGAATCTGTTTGAAACGTATACCAAAGGATATCTCAGCGTGTTCGGCAACACAATAACGGATATAGAAAGACAAAATTTACCTATGGGTGCTATATTGATGACGTATGAGTGCGGCATAAGATTTTTGACCGATTATCTTGACGGTGACGTTTATTTCCGTAAGACGAGAGAAGGGCAGAATATAGACAGAACGCGTTCTCAGTTCAAACTCGTCGCGGATATGGAGAGCAGATACGACGAAATGCTTGCCATAGTAAATAAGTATTGATAATATTTAAGGATTTTTCAGCGGTATAAACGACCGACATTGATTTAGTATGGCAGACAGAATAGAAAACAGAAAAAAAACGGTCGATAAACGGCAGATGCTTTTAGTCGCTCTTTGTTGGGCGATATATACGGCAAGTTATTTGGGCAAATATTGTTACAGCGCGAACATTTCGGTTATAAGATCGTATTTTGCGGTAGATAAAGCCACTGCGGGACTTGTAGGAACATGCTTTTTCTTCGCATACGGTGCGGGGCAGGTTATAAACGGAATATTCTGCAAGAAATATCACGTTTATTTCGTTGTGTTGGGAGCATTGCTTGTGTCGGCGTGTTGCAATGCCATAATGGCGTTTTGCGATAATTTTGCGATTTTCAAATATGTTTGGTTTATTAACGGAGCGACGCTGTCTGTCCTTTGGCCGACACTGATCAGATTATTGTCCGAAAACCTGTCAGACGACTATTGCCCTAAAGCGGTGGTCGTTATGGGAACGTCGGTCGCAGTCGGTACATTCGTGACATATGGTATATCAGCGCTGTTCAACGCCGTAATAAACAACTCGTCAAGTTATAAATATGCATTTTACGTTGCGATAGTCGCATTGCCGATGCTCGCGGTTCTCTGGGCGACGTCTTATAAAAAACTCGTCGTAAAAACCGATAAATCCGCTGCGGGAACATCTGCCGTCGGAATGCAGGATCTCGGCAACGAGAAAAAGAAGACGAGCGGGGCGTTGCTTATGACGATAATCGTCCTTGCATTGTTTGCGGTGGTAACTAATCTGGTAAAAGACGGACTTACCACATGGATACCGCAAATTTTATCGGATATATACGCAATGCCCGACTTTTTAAGTATACTTCTGACGTTGTTGTTACCCGTGTTGGCATTATTCGGAACGGCTCTCGCCGTGGCGATGAATAAAAAAATCAAAGATATAGTTAATCTGTGCGCTCTTGCGTTTGCCGTAATTACCGTGTTGATAGCGATAGTAATAGCGGCTGTAAATACCGGCGCGGCTATAATGTTGATATGTTTGTCGCTTGTTTCGCTGATGACGTCGGCTGTTAACAATGCCGTTACCAGTATGTTTCCGCTTTATTATAAAGAGCAACTCAATTCGGGTCTGGTTGCAGGCGTTCTTAACGGTTTTTGCTATATAGGCAGTACTATCAGTTCGTATTGTCTGGGTGCTTTGGCAGACGGCGTCGGTTGGAATGCCGTATTCGAGCTTTTGGCATCGGCAAGCGCATTCTGCGTGGTTCTTGCCGCCATACGGATTTTGGTTGCGAATATAAAAAAGAAACAGAATAAATTGTAATATAGTTGTTTGTATATGATACATGAGGTTTACGGTTTAATCCCGTAAGCCTTTTTTTTTCATCAGAAAAACACATCGATAATTTATTATCGTCATAAAATTATATATAATAATAGACATTCTAAAATTAGAATATTTTTAAGGAGGCAATACCGATATGAATTTTCAGCCGTCGAAAATGTTCGATAATGCAAATAAAACAGTTGAGGCGTATCATGCGGCGTTGCAACCGCTTTGTAAAGATACGGGAATTCCGCCGTTAGCCTTGGATATTTTGCTTTATCTGGCGAATAATCCGGAACGGGCAACGGCGAAAGACGCTTGTAAAATCCGGGGGTTCAAATCCGGGATCGTTTCCGTGCATATAGAGCGGCTTGTTGCCGGAGGATTGATCGAAAGGAGTCCTGCGCCTGAAGACAGACGACGAATATTGTTGAAAGTTACGCCCGCCGCTACGCCGATTATCGAAAAGGGCAGAATAATTCAGAAAGAGTTTTATGCGCGTACGCTTAAAGGTGTCGGCGAAGACGAAATTAAGGCGCTCCGCGCAACAATGTCTAAAATCGAACGCAACGTAGACGAGATAATTGCAGGTAAACGAAGAGAGGAAGAGGGCAATGTTTAAGTTGTTGAAAAGTATGCGACCGAAAGAGATTATAATGGCGATGATATGCGTTGTATTTGTCGTCGGGCAGGTTTATTTCGATTTACGACTGCCTGATTTTATGACCGAACTCACGACGTTGATAAAGACATCGGGCGCAACGGATGCGATAGTACACGTCGGGCTTAAGATGCTCGGGTGTACGCTTGTAAGCGCGATTCTGGCTATAATGTGCGGTTATCTTGCCGCGCGGACGGCATCGGGTTTCAGTTTTACCGTGCGTGAGAAGATTTTCAGACGCGTTATAGATCTCGATAAAGAGAAAATGCAGGATTTTTCCGTGCCGAGCCTTATAACCAGAACGACTAACGACGTTACTCAGATTCAGATGATCGTAGCTATGGGGTTACAGATGATGATTAAAGCCCCGATAATGGCTGTCTGGGCGGTAATAAAAATACTCGGTAAAAGTTGGGAATTGTCCGCTGTTACCGCGGCTTTCGTAATAGTTATCTGTGTGACCGTTTTCATGGTAATGTCGATATGTATACCTAGGTTTCGTAAAGTTCAGCAGGCCACCGATAAAATCAACCGTGTGGCGCGCGAAAATCTTACCGGCATAAATGTCGTGCACGCGTTCAACGCCGAAGATTATCAGAATGCCAAATTTGATAAACCGAGTAAGGAAATGTTCGATCTTCAGATGAAAAATCAGAAGATGTTCGCGCTTATAAATCCCGTGATGACACTCGGAATGAGCGGTCTTACGCTTGCGATATACTGGGTTGGCGCAGCGTTGTTGAACAATATTTCTGTTGCCGATACGGCGGCGAGGATGTCGTTTTTCAGCGAAATTCTTGCATTCAGCACTTATGCGACGTATATTGTTATGTCGTTTATGATGCTGGTTATGATATTTATGATGTTTCCGCAGGCTCAGGTTTCTGCCGAGCGTATAAACGAAGTGTTATCGGCAGAGTCATCGATAAAAGACGGTTCGGCGGGAATTTCCGACGAATCGGGGACCGTCGAGTTCAGAAACGTATCGTTCAGATATCCTGGTTCGGGTGAAGACGAACTTTCAAACGTCAGTTTCAAAGTAGACAAGGGCGAAACGCTTGCGATAATCGGTGCTACCGGGTCGGGTAAAACAACGCTCGTAAGTCTTATTCCGAGAACGTACGATGCAACCGGCGGCGAAGTGTTGGTTGACGGTCTGAACGTAAAGGATTATAAGTCGTCGGATCTTCTGAATAAAATCGGTTTCGCCACACAGAAAGCCGCGCTTTTTTCGGGTTCTGTCAAAGATAACGTATTTTTCGGCGAAAGCGCAACCGACTTTGACGATGCCGATTTAAGTGAGGCGATAGAAGTTTCGCAGTCGAAAGAGTTTGTCGATAAATTACCCGGGGAATCTGACTATAAGATAGCGCAACTGGGCAGAAACGTGTCGGGCGGGCAGAAACAGAGACTTTCCATTGCCAGAGCATTGGCGAGAAAACCGGAAATACTCGTTTTCGACGATTCGTTTTCGGCTCTTGATTATCGTACGGACGCTAAATTACGCGGTGAACTGAATGAAAAATTCGGAGAGACCACCAAGATAATAGTCGCTCAACGTGTCGGGACAATCAGACATGCGGATAAAATCCTTGTTCTGGATAAAGGCGAAGTCGTCGGTTACGGGACGCATGATGCGCTTATGAGTGATTGCGAAGTTTATCGTGAAATAGCCGAGTCGCAGTTAAGCGCGGCTGAACTTGCATAAGGCGAGGTGATTTATATGAATAAAAATGCCAACGGCAGAATTCTCGCTCTCAAACGTAGTGCGGACTACATGAAAAGGAGCCTTGTTTGGGTAGTGATAGCCCTGATACTTGCGGCGGCAAGCGCGGTAATAACGATCATCGGTCCCGATAAAGTCGGCGATATAGCAAATATCATGTCGGACGGACTCTTCGGCTCGATTGACCTCGGAGCGATCGCAAAAATCGGTATCGCTTTAATCTGCCTGTACTGTTTCAGTGCGGCTTTCGGATTTCTGCAACAATATATAATGGCTGTGGTTACTTTGAAAATGTCGTATAAACTCCGCGGAGAATTGTCCGCAAAGATAAACAAAGTACCGCAGAAATATTTCAATACTACTTCGCAGGGCGACGTGTTAAGCCGTATTACAAACGACGTCTCGACTCTTCAGCAAGGGCTTACAAACAGTCTTCCGACTATAATAGGTGCGGTTACGCAATTTGTCGGGTGTCTGATTATGATGTTTGTTACCGAATGGCGACTTGCGCTTATTTCGCTCGGGATAACATTTCTCGGGATGGCTCTGACTGTCGTTATAATGAAGAGATCGCAGAGATACTTTGTGGCAAGGCAGAAGTGTCTCGGCGAACTTAACGGGTATATCGAAGAGACGTATTCCGGACACGAGGCGATAAGGCTTTCCGGAGCAGGTAAAAAAGTTAATTCGACGTTTGACAAATTAAATCTCGACGTTTACGATGCTAACTGGAAATCTCAGTTTTTATCCGGAATAATGCAACCCGTCATGAGTGTGATAAGCAACGTCGCGTATGTCGCCGTATGTGTTTTCGGATCTGTATTCGTAGTAAACGGAACGATAAAATTCGGAGTCATAGTTTCGTTCATTCTGTATGTCAGGCTTTTTACTTCGCCGCTTACGCAGATAGCGCAGGGGCTTACGAATCTGCAGACAGCATCGGCGTCGGCGCACAGAATATTCGATTTTCTCGAAAGCGAAGAAATGCCGGACGAAAGCGAAAAAAACAAAGAACTTCTTTCCGTCAGGGGCGACATAGAATTTTCTCACGTCAGATTCGCTTATCCCGATACGCCCGATAAAATCGTTATCAAAGATTTTTCCGCAAGGGCGAAAGCCGGACAGAAAATTGCGATAGTAGGTCCTACCGGGGCGGGTAAAACCACAATGGTTAATCTGCTTATGAGGTTTTTCGATATAAACGGCGGAGATATTACGATAGACGGAGTGTCTATCAACGATATTACGCGAGAAAATGACCATAAACTGTTTTCTATGGTATTACAGGATACCTGGCTGTTTGAGGGAACGGTTCGCGAAAATCTTGTATACAATATGAAAGGTATAACCGACGAACGGCTCGAAGAGGTATGCAAAGCGTGCGGACTCGATAAATTCGTGCATTCTCTTCCCGAAGGATTCGATACCGTATTGTCTGAAAACACTTCTGTTTCGACGGGACAAAAGCAATTATTGACTATAGCCCGTGCCATGTTACAGAATTCTCCGATGCTGATACTTGACGAGGCAACTTCGTCGGTCGACACCCGCACGGAACTGGTGATTCAACGCGCGATGGACGAACTTATGAAGGGAAGAACAAGTTTTGTCATAGCGCATCGTCTGTCAACGATCAAAAACGCCGATCTGATTCTGGTGATGAACGGCGGAGACGTCATCGAAAGCGGTTCGCACGACGAACTGATGAGAAAAGGCGGATTTTACGCCGAATTGTATAACAGTCAATTTTCAAACGGTTGATCGGCAATAAATTTTATCCGAATGAGGTAACCCGAAACGGTTTACCTCATTTTTTCATATACTGAAATGGTCGCATGCAGTCTCGTTATGAAATTTATTGTGTTTTATTGCTTGCGGAATCAAGCAATATATGATATAATAAATAAAATATTTTCGCATCTATGTATTTTAACCGAAACAAGAATTTATACCGCCGCATTATGAAACAGTAACAAAATCAAAGGAGATATAATATGAAAAAAAGAATTACAAGATTGATCGTCGCGGCTTTCGTTGCGATAATCATGTCGGGAATTTCGGCATGCAAGAATAGCGAGACGAAAAAAAACGATGACTTCGCCGATCTGATCGCAGCCAGAGATGCCGCTCTCGATACGGTCGACGGGTATACTTTTGCCCGACATTTTGTTTTGTCGCGCGGTGAAAATTCGCGGACGATTAATCTGTCGGAAACAAAGAACGGCAACAAGTATTATTCCGTCGAAGAACACGAATCCGTGTTAAACGGAGTAAAAAGGCGTGAAGCGAAGACCACAAAAGTAATAAAAACCGTGACGGTCGACGGGGTCGAACGAACAAAACTCTACGAAAAAACAGAATCACCCGAAAGCGGTGAAATCTTTTCAGAAAGCGGAAGATATGTCGCGCCGGATAAAGCGGAAGAAGAGATGAGTTATTCGCCCGCCGATGCGATGGAGGAATATCTGATCGGTAAAGGCGAAACATACGACGATATTTGCAAAATAATTGTCGACGAGTGCGAAACCGACGACATATCGTTTTCTCTCGAACGCGGCGACGACGATTCCGTTACGTTCGGCTATGCCATGGAATATCGCCGGGAATCCGATTCGGCCGAAGACAGTTATTCGATAGTCGGAACATATAAGGCGCGTATTATAGCAAAAGACGGTAAAATAACCGAAGTAGGATACGATGACGAATATGAAGTCGTTTACGAAGACGTAACGAAAAATTTCACGGAATCCGATTGCGAAACGATAAATTTCTCTTATAACGATTTCGACGACGCGTTTTATAACGGTATTTCGGTTGAAACCGATACGACCGAAAACGAGTATATCGGCTATATAGAATTCAAAATTAACGGCTATATGTATTCTCCGACTATGTATGTTCCCGTCGGCGATACCGTTACAAATGCCGACGTAATGAATTTCTTCGGCGATTTTGATACGCAAAGTACTTTTATAACCATAAGATCCGAAGTTTTATTGCCGCAGATTTCGATTTTTATCGACAAGGCTATGACGACGCCGTTTACCGCAATAACCGTTGACGAATATCGCGGAAGAACGATGTTATATGTCAGAATGACTCCGCCGACAGATAAAGCGTGGGTTATCAGCGTAATCGATATTTACGACGAAAACAATAATTATAAATATCAGATGATCAGATATGTACAGGGAACTATGTCGCAAGGGGATACCGCTTATTTTAATGCAGACAATTCTCTGAGCGGGCACAGGGTAATATCCGTAGACGGCGGCGAGCCTTCCGCCGACGGTAAATATTATTTCGATAAAGGTACGATTCACGTATTCGTTATAGAGAGATAAAACAAACGTTTGTGATCGGCGAAAAAATTCGTTTTTTAAATTTTTATAAATTTCTTCAAAAAATTAGAGGGTTTTTACATTTTTATATAGAATAATATAATAGAGTAATATTTTGTGAGAAATATATGGGCGGAATCTTCTTTAACGAAAAACAAAAGACTTATGAAAAAGAACGCGCTTTCTTTTCGCCTTACGCATGTTTTTCCGAAAACACGCGGGGCAGAGAAAGGGTTGAAGAGCCGTGTCCTATGCGTACGGAATTTCAACGTGACAGAGACAGAATAATTTATTCAAAAGCCTTCCGCAGATTAAAGAATAAAACGCAGGTTTTCTTTTCCCCGGAAGGAGACCACTATATGACGCGTCTTACTCATACACTTGACGTGGCGCAGATTGCTCGTTCTATTTCCAGATGTCTGTCGCTTAACGAAGATTTATCAGAGGCGATCGCCCTCGGTCACGATCTTGGACATACTCCTTTCGGACATTCCGGGGAAAGAGTTCTTAACAGATTGAATCCGCACGGTTTTGAACACAACGTTCAGTCGTTGAGGGTGGTTGAGAAATTGGAAAACGACGGAGAAGGGCTGAATCTGACATACGAAGTTCGCGACGGTATAGTCGAACACAAAAAATCAGGGCATCCGCATACATGCGAAGGGAAAGTCGTATCTTTTTCGGACAGAATAGCATACCTCAATCACGATATAGACGATGCGTTTCGCGCAGGCATTATAACCGAACGCGATCTTCCCGAAAAAACGATTAAGGTTCTCGGCAGGACGACAAGCGAACGTATAAACACGATGATATTGTCGGTGTACGAAAGTTCGCTCGGTAAAAGCGAAATTACACTCGGAGACGAAATATCGGCGGCAGCGGACGAATTGCGTGATTTTATGTTTGAAAAGGTATACATAGGTTCTGCAGCCAAAGCCGAAGAGGGCAGAGCGGAACAAATGATAGAACTTATGTACGGGTATTTCAAAACTCATCAGGACAAGCTGCCCGAATTTTATCTGAAAGAATTGGAAACATACGACGAAGATACGGTCGTGTCCGATTATATTTCAAGTATGACGGACAGGTATGCGGTTTACGCATTTGAAGAAATCTTTGTGCCGAAGAATTTCTTCTTAAGATAACCACGTTATTATCGTAAAATGAAAAAAGGAGGCGGGCAGTTTGGCGTTAGACGAAAATTTCATAAACGACCTTAAAGCAAAGAACGATATAGTTGACGTCGTCGGTAAATATTGTGTTCTGAAAAAACGCGGTAACGTAAATTACTGGGCTTGCTGTCCGTTGCCAGGACATTCGGAAAAAACGCCGTCGTTTACGGTTAATTCCGCGGGGCAGTTTTTCAAGTGTTTCGGATGTGGGCGCGGCGGAGACGTGATTACATTCGTCAGGACTATGGAGAACCTAGATTATGTAGGCGCGGTGAGGTATCTTGCGGAACGGGCCGGACTGGCTCTTCCGGACGACGACAGAGATTATAAACAGATAGCGAAAGATCGTTCCGACAGAGAAAGATTGCTGTCTCTTATGAAGACGACGGCGTATTTCTATGTGAACAACCTCAAAACCGGCAATGCCGTACTTCATCGCGAATATCTGAAAAAACGCGGAATAGACGCAAAAACGGCCACGGCTTTCGGATTAGGCGCGTCGCTCGATATGTTTTCCCTTCCGTCTCATCTGAAATCTAAAGGTTTTACCGAAGAAGAAATGTTGAAATGCGGCGTATGTCAGCGCAGGGATAGAGACAACGGGAAATCTTTCGTATATGATGCGCTGTCGGGCAGACTTATTATCCCGATAATCAACAATCTCGGCAGTGTCGTGGCATTCGGCGGAAGACTTCTCGAACAAAAACCGAATTTTGCCAAATACAAAAATACGAAAGAAACCGAACTGTTTGTTAAAAACAGAACGCTGTACAATATTAACAATCTGAAAAAAGAGAAGAATCTTTACGGTTTATCGGATATAATTATGGTTGAAGGGTATATGGACGTAATTTCCGTATATTCCGGCGGATTCAGGAACGTGGTTGCGTCGATGGGGACATCTTTAACCGTCGAACAGGCGCGAATGCTTAAACGTTACGCCGATACCGTGCTTATCAGTTACGACGGCGACGGCGCAGGTCAGAAAGCTACGATCAGAGGGCTTGAAATCCTTGCTAACGAGGGATTAACTGTCAGAGTTGTTCAACTTCCGGACGGGCTGGATCCCGACGACGTTATAAAAAAACGCGGAGCGGATACGTACGGCAAACTTCTCAAAGAGAGCATACCTCTGACCGATTTCAAGTTACAGAATCTGAAAAAAGAATTCGATATAAACGATACGACGGGTAAACGTCGGTATATCGCCGAAGCGATAAAAATAATATCGAAGGTCGAATCGGAAAGCGTAAAAGAAGATTTGTTGCGCAAACTCGGCAAAGATACCGGTACGACATACGAGTCTTTAAGCAGAGACGTTTCAAAAGTGGAAAGCGTCGGAAAAACAAAAACAGGCGAAACCGTCGAAAAGGCGACCGAAGCCGTCGAGCAGAAAAGCAGAAACGCCGGCGCGGCAAGATTCGCGCTTTGCGCTATGCTGTTCAATAAGCCGTATTCAAAATATGCCGATTTAAGCGGTTTCGATTTGTTGCCCGTTCACAGAAGATTGTGGGATACCGTAGCCGCATACCGCGAACAAGGGAGAGAGGCGTTCCCGTCGGAACTTGCAAGCGAGTTTTCCGGTGACGAACTTACGGAGTACAACGCCGTTCTTTCTGCGGGCGACAGCGTATTCGGTACGTCAGGAGAGCGAAAGTATTTTATCGATTGTATCAATTCTCTGAAAAAAGAGACTCTCGAAAACGAACTCAAAGAGTTGAATGCGGTTTATTCCGCAGAAACCGACACCGAAAAAAGAAAAGAACTTCTGCCCGCGATTGCGGGCGTAACCGCAAAACTTTCAACGCTTAAATAGCGGAGGATAAAACTATATGAGCATTACCGAAGAACAATTAGAACAATTAAAAAACGATTTCGTCGCGGTATATAAGCCGAAGGGCAGTATCGGGTCGGATACGCTTTGCGATAAACTCGAAAAGATAGACATCGATTCGTCGCAAATGGAAGAGATTTATAAGGTTCTCGAAGACAACGGGATCAGGATTGTCGACGATTACGAGAAAGACAAAGAACTTTACGATCAGTTACTGAAAGAAATCAGTATGGACGATCCCGTAAAGATGTACCTTAAAGATATAGGTAAAGTACCGTTACTTTCTGCCGATGACGAAATCGATCTTGCGAGAAAGATGATGGACGGCGACGAAGACGCAAAACGCGAACTATCGGTCGCAAACCTTCGACTCGTTGTTTCTATCGCAAAGAGATACGTGGGCAGGGGCATGCAGTTTCTCGATTTGATTCAGGAAGGTAACCTTGGGCTTATGAAAGCCGTAGAGAAGTTTGATTATCAGAAGGGTTTCAAATTTTCCACTTATGCAACATGGTGGATACGTCAGGCGATAACCCGTGCGATTGCCGACCAGGCTAGGACGATAAGAATACCCGTTCACATGGTCGAAACTATAAATAAAGTCGTCAGGGTGCAGAGACTTCTGTTACAGCAATACGGCAGAGAGCCGACGCCCGAGGAAATCGCAAAAGAAATGGGCATACCGGAACAGCGTGTCATTGAAATTCTGAAAATCTCGCAGGATCCCGTCTCGCTCGAAACACCTATCGGCGAGGAGGAGGACAGCCATCTCGGCGACTTTATAGAGGACGAGCAGGCCCTTGCGCCGACGGACATCGTTGCAAGCAATCTTCTGAAAGAGCAACTTATCAAAGTACTTGATACGCTTACGCCCAGAGAGGAAAAGGTTTTAAGGTTGCGTTACGGTCTTGACGACGGTAAACCGAGGACATTGGAAGAGGTCGGTAAGGAATTCAACGTTACGCGTGAACGTATTCGTCAGATAGAGGCGAAAGCACTTCGTAAACTTCGTCATCCGTCCAGAAGTAAGAGGTTGAAAGAATTCATTGACTAAACGACTCGAAACTCTTTTATCGCTTATACCGCAATGCGGAATTTTCGCGGATATAGGTTGCGATCACGGGTATATCGCAAACGCAATGCTTTTACGTCGTAAATGCGAAAGGGTAATCGTTTCGGATATATCCGCCGAGTGTCTGAAAAAAGCCGAGACTCTGTTATCGCAGAACTTTCCCGATAAATTTACTGCCGTCGTGTCGGACGGTTTCGATAACGTCGGTTTTGCGGATTGTGCGCTTATAGCCGGTATGGGCGGAGATATTATTTCCGAAATATTATCGTCGGCAAAAAATCTCCCGGAACAACTTGTTCTGCAACCTATGAAAAACACCGAAAAGGTTCGGCGTACGGTTATAGGCTCAGGATATAAAATTTTACGCGATTACACGTTCAGAGACGGTAAATTTTACGACGTTCTGGTTGCATGTAAAGGCGACGGAGGGTTTTATACCGATATGGAATATGCGTTCGGGCGAGATAATCTGAAAGAAAAAGGCGACGATTTCGTCGCAATGATCAATGTGGCTATTGCCGAACTCGAAAATGCCGAAAGCAAAGCATCAGACGACGCAAAAGATAAACTAGAAAAGAGAATTGCACACATGCGTGAGGCGTTAAAATGAATTATAAAGATATATTCGCGAAACTTTGCGGTATCGCGCCGATAGAATTATCGGATAAACTGGTGAAACTGGAAGACGGATACGATAACAGCGGAATAATCGTCGGCAATAACGGAAATATAAATAAAATATTGTTTTGTCTGGATTTAACCTGTGAAAGCGTTAAGGCGGCGATTAAAGTCAACGCCGATATGATAGTTACGCATCATCCCGCAATATATCGACCTGTCAAGGCGGTGGCGGAGAATTCTCCGTTATACGAGTGTATACGCAACAATATTGCCGTTATATCGATGCATCTGAATCTGGATTGCGCGCAAGAGGGTATAGATTATTATTTTGCCGAAGGACTCGGCGGAAAAATTACAGAAATTATCGAACCGCTCGGCGATAATGTCGGGTACGGCAGAGTTTCGGAACTGCATAACGTAACGGCGAAAGACCTGGCGCGGAGATACAGAGAAGTTTTTTCGACGGATAAATTCTGGTTATACGGCGATGAAAATAAAAAAATAGAACGATTGGCATCGTTTTGCGGCGCAGGGCTGGATGAAATGGCTGTCGACGAGGCTGTAAAACGCGGCGCAGACGCCGTAGCGTCTGCGGATATTCCGCATCATGTTTTATTGAAAGCATTGGAATGCGGATTGATTGTGTTAAGTTGCACCCATTATGCGACCGAAAATTACGGCGCAGGAAAATTTGCGGATAAATGCCGCGAGATATTAAAAAGCGAAGAAATATATTTCTTCCGCGACGAAAGGTTTGCCTGACGTGCGCGGACGGAAGGAGAAAAATATGATAGAAAAATTACTTGCATATCAGGATGTTGACAAAAAACTCAAAGACATCGAGACGGAACTCGGCAAAAGCGAAGAGCGTAAAAAGACTCATTCGGCGCAGACCTTTCTTAAAGGCGTAAACGAACAGATAGCCGCGTTGGACGGCAGAGCGGAAGAGTTGGCTAATACATTTTCGGTATTGACGTCGACTTACGGTAAATTATGCGAAGAAATCAAGGAATATGACGGACTTGACGTCGGCGACGATCTCGAACAGGTTGCGTATATCAAGAAAAAGGCGCAAGCTTTGTCAAACGAAATCGAGGCTCTTGCCGCGACTTTGGAAAACGTTACTAAAGAAATCGGTATTGTTCTTAAAGAGTTCGGTAAGCTCAAAAGCGAAACGAAAGCGGCAAGAACTCAATATGAAACGTACGCGCCCAAATATAATGCGTTAAAGGATTCAAAAAAGGACGAAATCGATGCTATCCGTAAGGAACTTGCATCGATAGAGAAAGATATTCCTGCGGATATTATGGAAAAGTATAAACAAAGGAGAAAAGACAGAATTTTCCCCGTCCTGAACAGGGCGACCGAACTCGGTAAAAGCGGTGCGTATTGCGCATGCGGAAAAGCGTTGCCCGATGCTCAGCATAAAACCTTGCTCGGCGGAGGAATCGTAGAATGCGAGTCGTGCCATCGTCTGTTATATCTTAAATAAGCCGTTTGTACTGAGGAGAAAATGATGAAACTCAATTATAAAAAGACGATATTCGTCGGATTTGCGTTTTTTCTGATATGCGCATTCTGGCAGGCGTACGACAGTATCGTGCCGATGATGCTGGTCAATAAATTCGGACTTAATCAGACGCTTTCCGGCGTAATAATGTCGCTCGATAATATAATAGCGTTATTTATGTTACCGCTTTTCGGTGCGTTATCGGATAAAACAAAAACCAGATTCGGCAGAAGGACTCCTTACATAGTACTCGGGACGATTGTGGCTGCATGTTCTTTCTTCTGTCTGACGTTTGCGGATAACGCACAACTCGCAAAATTGAACGTTAAAGACGGCGGAGAATTTTACGAACAACTTTTCGATGAAAATTATGAAATAACGAATGCCGAATACAGCGCGTTTACAAATAAATCGGCGTCGGAAAAGTATGAAATACAAGATTATGCCTCGAAGATAGTTTTCGGCAAAAATTATTCGGATCTCTCCGAAACCGAAAAAAACGAAGTGAAAAACTGGTATAAAAACATCAACGCCGAATATCTTGACGACCATAATATGCCGGAAACGGTTTACGGTTATCGAGACGGCGAATATTTTATGCTGACCGCCGTAAAAGACGGGAAGGCCGTCGTATATAAGCGAGGAGACGAAACGGTAGATAAGTCATATGTTAAAAACGCATATACAAATCTTGTAAATCCCGCGCTTTCCAAACACGCATGGAGACAGACCGTTTCCGATCCCGTGCCGCTTATATTGTTCGGTTGCTTATTGTTGCTTACGCTTATCGCTATGGCGACGTTCCGTTCGCCTGCCGTCGCGCTTATGCCGGACGTTACCGTAAAACCATTGCGGTCTCAGGGAAACGCGGTAATAAATCTTATGGGAACTGCCGGCGGTATGCTTGTGCTTGTTCTCGGCATAGTTTTTAAGACGGGTAAAACCTTTAATCAATTAATGAGTTATACCGGGTTTATCGGTGCGGTATGTTTGCTGATGATAATAGGGTTGTTGGCGTTTGTCTGGAAGGTGAGAGAACCCGCTTGGGTCGAAGACATGCATGCCGATACCGTTAAGTACGGGCTTGAAACCGAAGATGAAGAAAAAGCAGACGAGGGCAACAGAAAACTGACAAAGCCCGAGCTCGTGAGCCTTATTCTGATTCTGGCGTCCGTCGCATTATGGTACATAGGTTACAACGCGGTTACGTCAAAGTATTCGCTTTATGCGACCAATGTTTTACATAAAGACTATAATACAACATTATTGATTGCGCAGGGCGCGGCGATTATATCATATGTACCTGTCGGCTTTCTCGCGCAGAAAATAGGCAGAAAGAAGAGTATTTTAATAGGGGTATGTATGCTTGCTTTGGCGTTCTTCGGGGCAACATTTATGACCGCAGGCTCTTCTGTTATATTGCTTGACGTCCTGTTTGCTTTGGCGGGAATCGGATGGGCTACAATTAACGTTAACTCTTTCCCGATGGTTGTCGAACTCGCAAGCGGCGGTAACGTAGGTAAATTTACAGGCTATTATTACACTGCGAGTATGGCTGCGCAGATCGTTACGCCGATACTCTCGGGCGCGGTAATGGATTTGTTCGGGAGTATGCGTCCGCTGTTTTATTATGCTTTCATATTCGTGGCATTGGCGTTTGTGACGATGATATTCGTTCGTCACGGAGACAGCAAACCTGCGGCAAAAGACAGTTTTATCGAAAATCTCGACGTAGACGATTAATATTTTAATGTGTCATGATAAAACTAACTGATTTTTTAGGAATTGCTGAAAAGGATTTTATTAACTATAAAATACATTTTGCGACCGACCCGATAGACAAGTTGAAACCATATAAAAAATTTTTAATCGGTGCATTTAAGGAATGGCAAGAACATCAGACGAATAAAAATTTTTCGCGTAAATACGTTATTTCGCTTATTTATTATGATAAGAACAGATGGTTATTCGGTGGTGTTTATGAAATTTTATCAAATACCCCTGTTATTGTGTATGAAGAAGATGGTTGGACGGGGTGGAAGTATGAAACAAAACTCATTGACAGGCAGTTGGATCTTATAGGGAGAGTTTTTGTTTATTATCAAAAATATTTTCGGGCTTCATATCCAAATTTAGAATTGATTTCCGAAGATAATAAATATGTCGCACCACGTGAAGCTTATATTTTATCGATAACAGAAAGAAAGGCTACGATTAATGATTTTTCAGGATTTGACAATGTAAATATTGACTACGAAACATTAAAGGCTATAGTTAACGAACAAATACCGTCATGGAAATCCGCGTTGTCCAATGTTAAAGGTATATATCTTATTGCTGATAAAAAAACCGGAAAACAATATGTCGGTAGCGCATATGGTGACGAATGTATATGGCAGAGGTGGTCGAATTATGCCTATGACGGGAACGGAGGCAATACGGAATTAAAAGAACTGTTACGGCAAAACGGTGAAAATTATAAGTATAACTTCAAATATTCAATATTAGAAGTTTGTAATATTAATCTTGGCAACGAATATATTATCGGTCGCGAAAGTTATTGGAAAGAGGTTTTGCAAACTAGAATTTTTGGTTTGAATAAAAATTAACTATCACATAATATTACATAAAAGACATGCTATCACCGTAGCGATTAAAGACGATGTCAACGATATTATTATCGGTTTCATCGTCTTTTTTATTTTAGCCTCGGAATAATATACGGCAGAAACATAAAAAACGGTTTCCGACGATCCGAATACAACCGATGCGCATCTTCCGATGTAGGAATCCGCACCGTATTCGGCAAGTAATTCGCTTAGTACAGACAGACTTCCGCTGCCGGAAAACGGTTTTATCAGTACAAGCGGCGTTATTTCTTCAGGTATACCGATCAGCTTGAAAACGGGCGATAAATTTTGCGAAAGCTTATCCGATAAACCGCTTGCAGAAAACAATTCCGTCATCATGATAACCGTGGCTATGTACGGGAATACGGTATAAACTGTTTTTAATGCTTTTTTGACTCCGAGACAAAAAGCATCATATACTTTCACTTTTTTAATGGATGAGTAGACGAAAAGCGCAATAAAAATCGTAGGTATAATTAAAGAAACTAATTTCATATTTTCTTTTTACATATTTGTGTCAATTTCAGTATGGTTACGCCTATAATCGAAGAAATTGCGGTTGAAATCAGTGTGGGAAGAAAAATATCGGCGGGCGCCGTGCTGCCGTAAGATTGTCTTAAGGATATAACGGTTGTGGGTAATAATTGTATACTTGTTGCGGCGAGTACGAACAATGTCGCCGCGCCGTCCGGATTACCGCTGTCCGACATAATTGCGGTTGCTTTTATTGCGGGCGGGGTTGCGATTCCGCCCATACCCAGCATATTTGCGCTCATGTTCAACGCTATAAGACTTTCGGTATCCTTGTCGGTTTTACCGAATAGCAATCGTATAAGCGGACGCAGTAATCCGGCGATTTTATCTGTGATTTTTGCTTGAGATGCGACTTCCGTCGCACCGGACCATATGGCATAGACCGTAACGAGAGACAGCGAAAGCGCGACGGATTTATTTGCTCCGGTTGTAAGCGAAGATAATACGGCGTTCGGGTTTGTTATCGCTAAAACGCTGCAAGAAAATATAAAAATCGCTATGAAGAGTATATTCATAATAGAACTTTATGTATAAAGTTCTTTTTTAATGCGTCGTTACGTTTTACTTTTGGCGGTGAATATAGTATAATTATTTTGAATTATATTACTTTCCGTTTTCGGATTTTCCGTAGACGGATGCGGAGAATTTTATGCAGAAAAAATTTTACGTTACGACGGCTATCGCGTATACATCCTCGAAACCTCATATAGGCAATACATACGAGGCTATAATGACCGATGCTCTCGCGCGTTTCAAGCGTCATCAGGGATATGACGTGTTTTTTCAGACCGGAACCGATGAACACGGTCAGAAAATAGAAGACAAAGCGAGACTCGCCGGAAAGGCGCCTAAGGAGTATGTTGACGAGATCGCCGGGGAGATAAAAAGAGGCATCGACCTGATGAATGTTTCTTATGACAAATTCGTCCGTACGACCGATGAATATCACGAAAAACAGATTCAGAAAATTTTCAGAAAATTTTACGAACAGGGCGATATATATAAGGGAGCATACGAAGGGTGGTACTGTAAACCTTGCGAGTCGTTCTGGACGGAAAGTCAGTTGGTCGACGGGAAATGTCCCGATTGCGGTCGTCCCGTGGAAAAGGCGCACGAAGAGGCTTACTTTTTCAAAATGAGCAAATATGCGCCCAAACTTATCGACTATATAAATTCGCATCCCGATTTTATCGCACCCGTATCCAGAAAGAACGAGATGATGAATAACTTCCTGCTTCCCGGGTTGCAGGATTTGTGTGTATCGCGAACGTCGTTTAAGTGGGGTGTTCCCGTTGATTTCGACGACAAACATGTAGTTTATGTATGGCTCGATGCCCTTGCAAACTATATTACAGGGCTCGGTTACGATGCGGACGGAAACAGCAGCGAAAACTTCAGAAAATACTGGCCTGCCGATTTACATGTGGTGGGCAAGGATATAATAAGGTTTCATGTGATATACTGGCCGATATTCCTTATGGCTTTGGGCGAACCTTTGCCGAAGAGAATTTACGGGCACCCGTGGCTTTTGCAGGACGGAGATAAAATGTCGAAATCAAAGGGTAACGTATTGTATGCCGATGATCTTGCATCCGTATTCGGTGTAGACTCCGTCAGATATTATGTGTCGTCAAGCGTGCCGTTCGATAACGACGGACTTATATCCTGGACGATGATAAACGATAAAGTAAACGCCGAACTTGCCAACGTATACGGGAATCTCGTAAAAAGAACAATAGCGATGAGCGATAAATATTTCGGAGGAGTTGTCGAGCGGAGCGGGGTTAAGGAGTCCGTCGACGACGAACTTATCGATGCCGCGACCTCTGTTTACGGTAAAGTCTCCGGATTTATGGATGAAGAAAGACTTGCCGATGCCATAGATACCGTATTCTCGCTGTTGCGCAGAGCGAATAAATATATAGACGAAACGGCTCCGTGGGTGCTTGCAAAATCGGAGGAGACTTTGCCGAGACTTAAAGAGGTTCTGTACAATCTGACTGAAGTTATAGTCATAGCGACATCTTTACTCGAACCGATTATGCCCGACAGTTGCGCCAAGATATTAAAACAACTTGATTCGCCTTTCCGCGATTATTCCGATATGGGTAAATTCGGACTTTATAAAGACGGAACCAAGGTTACGGATAATCCCGAAATACTTTTCGTAAGAAGAGAAACCGCCGACGTACTGAAAGCGGCGGAAGAGATAAAATCGAAGTATTCCGTACCTGAGAAAAAATGCGAAGAAAAACCGGAAATCACGATTGAAGATTTTGCGAAAATATCGCTTAAAACCGCCTCGGTGATTGCGTGCGAAAAGATAGAAAAATCAAAGAAGTTGCTTAAACTTACATTGAAAGTCGGCGACGAGACAAGAACCGTGGCAAGCGGTATCGCCGAATATTATACGCCGGAAGAACTTGTCGGAAAGAAAGTCGTATTGGTTGCGAATCTGAAACCCGCAAAACTTTGCGGTGTCGAAAGTCGCGGTATGGTACTTTGCGCCGAGACCGACGGTAAAGTAAGATTAGTAACGCCCGAAGACGGTATTCCCGACGGGGCTACGGTAAGATGAAACTTGTTGACGTACACGCTCATCTTTGCGATGCCAAATTTGACGGTAAAACCGATGAAACCGTAAACGCGTTTTTATCTGCCGGTGTCGATCTCGTAATAAATTCGGGGTTTGATATTGCGTCTTCGGTAAAGGCGGCGGAACAGTCGGCAAGATATAAAAACGTATATTTTTCTGCGGGCGTTCATCCCGACGACGCGTCTACGTTCGATAAAAAAACTGAAGATATTTTATATAAACTTGCCGAAAGCGATAAATGCGTTGCGATAGGCGAAATCGGTTATGACTTTTATTGGAATAAATCATCCGAGGAAGAACAGACTAAAGCGTTTGAACGTCAGGTTGAAATCGCATATACGGTCAATAAACCTTTCGTCGTACATTCCCGCGAGGCGCATAAAAAAACGGTTGACTTTCTTAAAGACAGGAAATCTCTGTTGAAAAACGGTTTTTTATTGCATTGTTATGCCGGTAGTGCGGAAAGTGTGCGTGAAATAGTCGATCTCGGCGGATATTTTTCTCTCGGCGGAGTCGTTACGTTCAAAAACGCTAAAAAAGATGATGTTATAAGGGCGATTCCGTCGGACAGGTTGCTTACCGAAACCGATTGTCCGTATTTAGCCCCGGAACCGTTGAGAGGAAGTGTAAACACCCCTGCAAATATTATATATATACTTGAAAAAATTGCCGCGGTCAGGGGTGAAAAAGCAGAAACTACGGCAGAGTTTATACGAAGAAATGCTGAAAGATTGTTCGGAGTTTGATTATGGACGTTTTAGTTTACGAATTGGACGGAAATCTTTATATTAATTTAACTAATCGTTGCAGTAACGACTGTCGTTTTTGCGTGCGAAGTGTCAATCCCGATTATTACGGAAACGATTTATGGTTGTCGAAAGAACCGACTGCCGAAGAAGTTATCGCAAAACTACCGGATAAAAATTACAACGAAGTCGTATTCTGCGGGTACGGCGAACCGACGTTCAGAATAGACGAACTCGTCAAAATAGGCAAAGAACTGAAAAAACGCGGATATATAGTCAGACTTAACACGAACGGGCAAGGTAATCTTATTAACGGCAGAGACATTACCGAAGAACTTGCCGAAGGCGTCGATAAGGTCAATGTCAGTCTTAATGCGGGCAGCAGAGAAACCTATTATGATTTATGCCGTCCCGTTTTCGGTGAAGACGCATACGATGCGCTGATAGAATTCGCGAAAGAATGTAAAAGACGCGGTATGGCGACGAATTTTTCTATTGTCGACTGTATGGATGCAGACGAGATCGAACTCTGTAAAAAAACGGCGGAAAATGCCGGAATACCTTTAAGAATCCGCAGTTTTATTAAATGATGCAGGTTAAAGATGTTTTGCGGAATAACGGATTCCGCTTTGAAAAGAAATACGGACAGAATTTTCTTACCGATGAAAAATTATTGGAATCGCTTGTCGAAATGACCGGAGTCGGTAGAGACGATACCGTTGTCGAAATAGGTGTCGGCGCGGGTACGCTGACATCCGCGCTTGCCCGAAATGTAAAAAAAGTTATAGGGTTCGAGATCGATCGAAAATTACAGCCCGTTTTGGCGGAAACGCTTAACGGTAAAACGAACGTAGATATAATATATAAAGACGTTATGAAGACGCCGACAGCCGAGATCGAAAACATCGTCGGCGGGCGATTTTCCGTGGTTGCCAACCTTCCTTACTATATTACCACTCCGATTCTGATGAAATTTCTGGAAGAGAGCGATAAAGTAGATATTATCGCCGTTACCGTTCAGGAAGAAGTTGCAGATCGTATGTGCGCGAAAGCCGGCTCGGCAGATTACGGCGCGTTGACTTTGGCGATCGACGTCGTTGGCGATGACGAAAAAGTGATGCGAATTCCACGGGATATGTTTTATCCTGTGCCGAATGTGGATTCTGCGGTCGTCATTATAAAGTTAAACAGAAATAAGTATGACGGCGTGGATTTGACTGCGTTTCGTGACGTCGTCAGAAGTGCTTTTTCGTCAAGAAGAAAAACACTTGTCAATAATCTGATGCAATCTTTCGGTATTCCGAGGGCGAAAGCCGAAGAGATCGTAAGTAAAGTAAAGGGTGATACGATGGTTCGCGGAGAAACTTTGACGACGGACGAATTCGTTGCTCTTTCAAAACTCGTTTAACATTATATCGGTAAAGCGGCATATATTATATCGAGAGCGTTTTAAGGAGGTCATATATGTCGTTCTTTACCAATAACGCCACGGACAGGGGACCGGGAAGAATAAACGGCAACCCTATGAACGGGCTTTGCGAAAGGGTCGTAATCCAGGCGCAAAAAGTATTCGACGCGTGCATAAGACAAACGCAGGAGGAAGGCATAACGTTGGCTTTGACGGATTTTAATCCCGCCGATCCCGTTTATCCGCTTACGTTTTTGAGCGCGAGAAGTACCACTAACAAGGGTACGGTTACAAATATAAAAATAGATCGCCTGCCAGACAGACAACGGTTTGCCAGAGTGCAGGCAACGGTTACGGTTCCTATGGAAGTCGTGTATACCGATGCGAACGGAGTTCAGGGGACGGCTCAGTCCAGCGTATCTATCGATCAGGATATAATCATGTACATACCCGAGCCGTCGATAATACCGTTTACGGTCGATGCGGTCGTTTCGATTGTCGCGCCGGAGGGCGTTTACGTCGAAGGTCCTACTTTTACGGTTACATGCTGTATAACTATGATTATGAAGATAGTTATGCCGGTAGAGTTGCTGGTTCCGACTTACGGTTATGCAACTATACCTCCGTGTCAGGAATATACACAGGAAGTATGTTCCGGGTTTTTCGATCTGCCGATATATCCCGGGAACGGTTAAAACAAGGTTCTATAACGCGTTGTTTTGCAATTTTTTGCAAAACAACGCGTTTTTTTCTTGTATTCCGTTGTCAGAGAGTTGAAAAAAAAATGTAAAAGTGTTAAAATTTCCCTATGAAAATTTATGCGATAAGCGACCTGCATATCAGTGGCGACGGAAGTAAGCCGATGGATGTTTTCGGCGGGCAATGGGTTGGATATTTACCTAAAATTGCAACCGACTGGCAAAGTAAAGTCGGGGATGACGATGTCGTGCTTATAGGCGGAGATATTAGTTGGGCAATGGACTTACCCGACGCCGTAAGGGATATAAACGGATTTTTTGGTTCGCTGAAAGGTAAAAAAATATTTATTCGCGGAAATCACGATTATTGGTGGAAAAGTATTTCCCGCGTGCGCGCATCGTTTGACGATCGCTATTGTTTTTTACAGAACGATTGTGTCAGGTTGGGCAGATTTATTATTTGCGGATCGCGGGGGTGGAGCGTTGAGGGTTCGCCGGATTTCAAAGAACAAGACAGAAAAATATATTATCGCGAAGTCGAGCGTTTAAGATTGGGGTTTTCGCGTGTAAATCAAATTAAAAAAGACGGCGACGAAATTATATGTATGGTACATTATCCTCCGTTCAACGCGCGTCGTGAGGATTCTCTTTTTACAGAACTGTTCGAGCAGAACGGCGTACGCAGAGTAATATACGGACATTTGCACGGTACCGAAAGTCGCGCGGATGCCCAAATAATTAAAAACGGTATAACGTATTATCTTACTTCGTGCGATCAGGTAAATAATAAACTGACGCTTATAGCGGAGTGAAGACGATTTTTGTAACATTTCGATAATTTTGTTTTTACAGGTTATTTATAATAAATATTTATCGAGGCGCACATATGACCTTCAAAGAAACTGTAAAAAAATATGCCGATCGCTGGTTTATCAAAGCGTTCAGCGGTATGGCGCAGGGGCTTTTCTGCACGTTGATTGCGGGAACTATTTTCGAGCAGATCGGCAAATGGTTCGGGAATACCGCATTTGCAGAAATTGTTATATCTATTGCTAAAATCGCAAAAAGTGCAATGGGGTTCGGTATAGGTGTAGGTATAGCAAACGCTCTCGGGGCGAAAAAATTGACTTTATTTTCATGCGGTGTTGCGGGATTTGTCGGAGCGTTTGCGAAAGGAGCGGTCCTCGGTAATCTTACATTTAGTCTCGGCGCACCGGGCAATCCTGTCGGCGCGTATGTCGTATCGTTGCTTTGTGTCGAGATAGTGTCTTTGTATGAAGGGAAAACAAAATTCGATATTCTCATCGTTCCGCTCGGTTCGCTGATTTTATGTCTTGGCGGAATATATCTTGCTTATCCGTTTATCTGGCTTATCGACGAACTCGGAATTCTGATAGCAAAGGCTACTACCGTTACCCCGTTTTTTATGGGTATAATCGTTTCTGTTGTTATGGGTATACTTCTGACAATGCCGACGTCTTCTGCCGCTATCTGGGCGTCCGTCGCGCAATCTATTGCAGAAAAATATGCGAACGGAGAGTGTGGTGCTGAGTTGTATGACGCTATGCTTATAGCGGGCGGTGCCGCTGTAGTAGGGTGCTCGTGCCATATGATAGGATTTGCCGTTGCGTCTTTCCGCGAAAACGGGGTGTCGGGGCTGATTTCGCAAGGTGTGGGTACAAGTATGTTGCAAATCCCTAATATCATGAAAAAACCGATAATAATGTTGCCGGAAGTTATAGCAAGCGCGATATTGGGTCCTGTATCGACTTGTGTGTTCGGACTCAGATGTAATGCTGCCGGCGGCGGAATGGGGACAAGCGGTCTTGTCGGTGTGTTCGGTACCGTTGATGCAAGTACGATGCTTGAACCATGGTTACTCGGTCTTGGTATCGCGCTTTTAATGTTCGTATTGCCTGCGATTATTTGTTTCGGATTGTCGGAATTATTCAGAAAACTCGGTTGGATATCTTTTGGCGATCAGAAGTTGGATTAAATAACTTGTTTTCATAAAATCGGAGAGTCTCTCATATTTTAATGAGGGGCTTTTATTATGGAACAGACTAAAAATCACATAGTAAATATAGACAATCGAAACGCATTATCGGCAAGCGGAATTTCGGATGTTACGTCTTTCAACGAACGTGAAGTCAGGCTGACTCTGTGCGGCGGAGGAAAGATGGTTATATCGGGCGACGCGATGAAGATAGACGGATTCTCAAAACAGACAGGGGAAGTTCGGCTCGGCGGGCGGATTTATGCTGTTAAGTATTCCGATATGGCTATTCCTTCGGTAAAAAAGTTTTTTAAGTAATGTTTGTTTCGTCCGGTCAGTTCTATTGTTTTGCCGAGTGCTTGTTTATAGGGGCGGTTGCGGGAATTATAAGCGAAATATTATTGATTTTAGTCCCTGCAGTGTTACGATTGTCGGTTGTTTCGCAGATTGTATGGTTTCTTCGTTATGCGATAGTTGCCGTAACGTATTATTTCTTGTCGTTTTATTATCGATTCCCGTCGTTCAGGCTGTATATGCCGGCAGGCGTAATACTCGGTAACACTCTCGAATATGCAACGGTGCATAAAACGCTTGCAAAATCAGTCGAAATATGCTATAATAAAATTGTAAAATATTTACGGAGCAAACGGAATGACCGAAAGAAAAATGAGAAAACTCGTAACCGCGGGTACGGCACTTGCCGTGGTCGTGCTTTTCTTTCTGATAATCGTACTCGTGTGGCAGATGGCTGCGTTGTCCTCGAAAAGGCGCGAGGTCGAAAGAAAACACGCGGAATACGAAGAACTTTTGGAAAAGAATAAAGACCGTGCCGATTGGCTCAAGTTTATTAAGAGCCCCGAAGGCAAATTGTGGCTTGCCCACAGATACGGATACACAGAAACGCAATGAAAACAACAGGCATAATAGATATCGGTTCAAATTCCGTCCGCGCGCGTGTTTTTGCGGACGGAAAAATTGTATATAACGGACTTTATACCACAAGGCTCGGTGAAGGATTGGCGACGGGCAATCGTCTGACTGCCGAATCCGAGAGGCGTACGATCGATGCCGTTGATTTACTTGTAAAAGCAATGAGAAGTGCCGGGGCTGAAGATGTATATGCTTTTGCGACGGAGGCTGTACGATGTGCGGAAAACGGCAGAGCGTTTGCCGCCGAATGTGAAAAACATACGGGGATTCCGATAGATGTCGTAGACGGAGACGAGGAGGGGGAACTGGCTCTGTTAGGTGCTGTTGACGGCGGAACCGGAGGGGTTATCGACATCGGCGGTGCGAGCGCCGAAATCAGCGTGGTAAAGGATAAAAAAATAATTTATTCGCATTCCCTTCCGCTTGGGGCTGTCAGACTGTACGGAATGTGCGGCGAAGACGAAGACGGACTAAAAAAAATTATAAACAAAAGAATCGGCGAATACGGCAATGTGCCTCACGATGTTCGGTTTTGTGCTGTCGGAGGAACGGCGACGACGATTGCCGCATTGGATATAGGGCTTGAAAAATATGATGCGGATCGGGTTGACGGGCATATATTGAGTTTTGACGCGGTGGCAAGAGATTATGCTCTTATTAAATCGCATGATAAATCGGAACGAATCTCCGTTCTCGGTATAAATGAAAAACGCGCCGACATTATTCCGTGCGGGGCTTATATGTTGTTGTCTATAATGCGTCGGTTCGATATAGGGCAGGTGGTCGTAAGCGAAAGTGATAACTTGCTCGGGTACTTGAAAAAACGCGTATACGGAGACGGGTATGAAAAACAATGCTGAATCGGTGATGAAAGTCATTGCAATATATGTCGTCGGTATAACGTTTTCTCTGTTTAATATCTGGGGGTTGATCCGTTTATACGGAGATATTAACCTGATCTGGATTTCGGCGGCAGGGTTACCGCTTTTATCGATACTTTTTGCCGTTTTACATGAACTCGGGCATTTAGCGGTTGCAAAGATCGGGAGATTTGAAATTATTAAATTTTCAGTCCTGTGTTTTTCTTACGATAAACGTAAAAAACGCAGATTCTCTCTTTCTTTTTCGAGGAATAATCTCGGCGAGACGATTTTTATTCCGAAAAAAATAAGTACACGCGAAGGCGAAAATGCAAGCGTGTTTATAAATATAGCGCTTGGCGGGCTTATCGTGTCCGTTGTGTGTTGTATTATATTTGCGGCTTTGTTTATCGTTATATCGAATGCTTACGCGAGGTCGATTCTGGCATGTTTTCCGATTACGCTTGCGTTTCTTGCATTGAACGGAATAAACGGTGTTTTTCACGATTCCGATGCGTCGGTGATTCGGTCTTTAAGCGATTTTTCTTCCGTAACGTGTTTTGACGGATACCTGAACGTTCTTACGGGACTGCGACACGGTAAGACTTATGGTGAAATCGACGAGCAGTATTTCTGCGGTCATTGCGGAATCGGGTCGGTGAACGATGCTATGAGGCTTTTCGCAATGCGCAGATATGAAGAACTCGGCGATTATCCGGCAGCGCGCAATGTAATCGACGAATTATCTGTTGCCGATATTGACGGTTCGGCGGAAATGCAAGCCGAAATCGCTTGTGTCGCATACTTGTCCGGAGACGACGAACTTTTTAACAAATATTCTGTGGTTGTCAAAAGGCTTGACGGGATAAACGAGCCGTTTGCCGAAAGGGCACGCATTGCTGCCGCTAAAAAAAGAGGAGATAACGATTATATAAAAATTGCCATAAAAACAGCCGTTAAATCATGTGACGAAGAGTTCTTTACGGGTGACGGAAAATTCAATAAAATAATAATCGAAAGGCTGTCATAACGACGGTCTTTTTTCATCTTGCGAAAAGACTTTGTAAAATTGCTTTACTTATTTCCTATAATAGTTTATAATATATATTATATTATAACTTATGGAAAATATTTCCGATTATAAGGAGATTGAAATGGATATCGAAAACAAAGTCGAAGGGAGTTACGGCGCGGACCAGATACAGGTTCTCGAAGGACTCGAACACATCAGAAAACGCCCCGGCATGTATATAGCCTCGACGGATGAAAGGGGTCTTCATCACCTTGTAAAAGAGATTGTTGACAACTCCGTGGACGAAGCTCTTGCCGGCTACTGCGATACCATTACCGTTACGATAGAAAAAGACGGTTCGTGTTCGGTAAGGGATAACGGGCGAGGCATACCTACCGGTATACATGAAAAAGAGGGAGTGTCTACGGTTGAGGTCGTTATGACAAAACCGAATGCCGGCGGTAAATTCGGCGGCGGCGGGTATACCGTTTCTTCCGGTTTGCACGGCGTAGGTCTTAAAGCCGTAAACGCGCTTTCCGAATATGCGTCCGTAGACGTTTATCAGAACGGAAAACATTATCGCCAGGAATATGATCGCGGCGTTCCGCGCGCAAGGCTTGCAGTAATAGGCGATACTTCCGAAACGGGAACGAGAATAACATTCAAGCCGGATTACGAAATATTCGAAACGACCGTATTTAATTATAATACGATCAAGAGCATACTTCGTGATTTTGCGTTCCTGAATGCCGGGCTGAAAATCATCCTTGAAGATAAAAGAGAAGGGCAGGAGGCTCGCGACGAACTTTTATACGAGGGCGGAATAACGGAATATGTAGAATTTCTTAACGCCAATAAAGAGCCGATAAGTCAGGTTTTGTATTTCCGCGAAAACTACGATGCCGTATCGGTTGAAATCGCTATGCAATATAACGACGGATACAATGAAAACGTCATCGCTTTCGCCAACAATGTCAATACCAAAGAAGGCGGTACACATATAGACGGTTTCAGGTTTGCGCTTTCTAAACTCGTAAACGATGCGGGCAAAAAACTCAATCTTATAAAAGACGACGATAAACTGGCAGGCGAAGACGTCAGAGAGGGGTTGACGGCAGTAATATCCGTAAAACTTCCCGAACCGCAATTTGAGGGGCAGACGAAAACCAAACTCGGCAACAGTGAAATGCGCGGATACGTGCAAAAAGCCATGAATGAAGGGCTTGGTACTTACCTCGAAGAAAATCCGACGTTTACAAAAGAGATTTTAACGAAGTGTCTTACAGCCAAACGGGCAAGAGAGGCGGCAAGAAAGGCAAGAGAAGCTACCCGTAAGACTGCATTTGAAAGTACGGCTCTGCCCGGCAAACTTGCCGACTGTTCCGAAAAAAATCCGGAACTTTGCGAGATCTATCTTGTAGAGGGAGATTCCGCAGGCGGAACGGCAAAACAGGGCAGAGACAGGCGGTTTCAGGCAATACTGCCGCTCAGAGGTAAAATACTCAACGTAGAAAAGACGAGAGTAAACAGAGTTCTCGAAAACGAAGAAATAAAGGCGATGATAACCGCTTTCGGTGGCGGAATGCTCGAAGACTTCGATGTAACGAAAATTCGTTACGACCGCGTAATTTGCATGACCGATGCAGATGTCGACGGTTCGCATATCAGAATATTGCTCTTAACGTTTTTCTTCCGCTATATGCGGCCGCTTGTGGAACAGGGGCATGTGTATATCGCTCAGCCGCCGCTCTATAAGGCAACGAAGAATAAAGTCGATTATTATTTTTATAACGATGCCGATAAAGATGCTTTCTGTAAAGAAAACCCGCGCAGCGATATTCAGCGATACAAGGGCCTCGGCGAAATGGACAAGCAGCAATTATGGGATACGACGATGAATCCCGCAACTCGTACGCTGAGAAAGGTTACGATAGACGATGCCGTCGAAGCGGATGCGCATTTTGCTCTTTTGATGGGCGAAGAACCAGAGCAACGCAGAAAATTCATCGAAGAAAACGCTAAATTCGCTAATCGCGAACTCGATACCTGACGGAGGAAAGGGAAATGGCTAAAAAAGAATTCGATCAGGCTTTGACGGCTGAATTCAAAAGAACCCTCGATATGACGAAAATAATCGACATCGAGGTTGAAAAAGAACTTAAACAGAGTTTTATAGATTACGCAATGTGCGTAAACCGTTCCAGGGCTATTCCTGATGTCAGAGACGGTCTGAAACCGGTACACAGACGTATTCTGTATTCGATGAACGAACTCGGTCTTACGCCTGATAAAGCGTATAAAAAATGCGCCGCAATCGTCGGCGACGTTTTAGGTAAATATCATCCGCACGGCGACAGTTCGGTTTACGACGCGCTTGTAAGATTGGCTCAGGACTTTTCGATTAATATGCCCCTTGTCGACGGACACGGCAATTTCGGTTCGGTCGACGGCGACCCGGCGGCGGCATACAGGTATACAGAAGCGCGAATGAGTAAAATGGCGCTTGAAATGTTGCGCGAAATCGATAAAGATACCGTTGATTTTTATCCCAACTTCGATGATACGCGTATGCAGCCTGTGGTTTTACCCGCTAGGTACCCCAACCTTCTCGTAAACGGCGCAGACGGTATAGCAGTCGGTATGGCGACGAATATTCCTCCGCACAACCTCGGCGAAGTTATTGACGGAACTGTGGCACTTCTCGATAATCCCGATTTGTCCGTCGATGAACTGTTGCAGTATATTCCGGCGCCCGATTATCCGACCGGCGGTATCATAATGGGCAGAAGCGGAATAAGAAACGCTTACAGAACGGGAAGGGGCGGTTATGTTCTCCGTGCGCGGTGTGAGATTGAAGAATTCAACAACGGCACGAGGGAGAGAATAATCGTAACGGAATTACCGTATCAGGTAAACAAACAAAAACTTATCGAAACGATTGCGGATTATGTTAAAAACAAGCGTCTCGAAGGAATTTCTAATATCAACGACGAGTCCGATCGCCACGGTATGAGGGTGGTTATCGAAATTAAAAAAGATGCAAACGCACAGGTTGTGCTCAATTCGTTGTATAAGCAGACGAATTTGCAGGTATCGGGCGGTATAATACTTCTTGCGCTGGTCGGAACCGATCCGAAAGTCCTTAACTTAAAAGAAATACTCGAATATTACATTGCGCATCAGAAAGACGTTATAACCCGTCGTACCAAATACGATCTTGCTAAGACAAAAGAGCGCGAACATATCGTCAAAGGTCTTGTTATCGCGCTTGCACACATCGACGAAGTTATAGCTATAATTAAGCGCAGTAAGGATAAAGACGAGGCGTCGAGACAATTAATGGATGCTTTTCTTCTCGACGAAAAGCAGACTACGGCAATACTCGAGATGAGGCTTCAAAGACTTACGTCTATGGAAGTCGATAAACTCAACGAAGAACTTCGTCAGCTCGATGCCACGATTGCCGATCTCGAAGATATTTTACAAAAACCCGAAAGAGTGATTGCTATTATTAAAAATGATTTGCTCGATATTAAAAACAGGTATCCTACGCCGCGCAAGACCGAAATATCGACCGATTATGCAGATATCGGCGAGGCGGATTTAATTCCGAGAGAAGACGTCGTTATTTCTATGACGCACCTCGGTTATGTCAAGAGGCTCAGCGTAAAAGAGTGTCGTGCTCAAAGGCGAGGCGGAAAAGGAGTTACCGCGCATAAACCTAAAGACGAAGATTTCGTCGAGAATATGTTCGTAAGTTCTACGCATGACGATTTACTTTTCTTCTCTTCGCTCGGTAAGGTGTACAGATTAAAAGGGTATGAGATACCCGAGGCTCAGAAGACCGCGAGAGGCAGAGCGATAGTTAATCTTATTCAGGTCGATAACAGCGAAAGAATTACTGCGATTATCCCGAGAAAAGAAAGTCTTCGCGAAGAAAACGAAATCGTTACGGATGACACCTCGGTCGAAAACGAAAGTGAGGTAACGGAAGTAACCGAAAATTGCGCCGAAGGCTATATTATGATGGCGACCAAGTTCGGACTCATCAAAAAGACGCCTATTTCGCAATTCGATCGTATAAGAAAAGGCGGTAAAATCGCCATAAGTCTTCTTCCCGGCGACGAGCTTATTTCTGTTCAGTTTACAAGCGGTAATGACGAAATTCTTATCGGATCGCATGACGGCAAATGTATAAGATTCTCCGAACAGGATGTACGCGCAACCGGCAGAGATACCCAGGGTGTAAAATCAATGGATATCGAAAACGGTGACTATGTAATCGACATGCAGGTTGTACACCCGGGAGATACGGTTATAACGGTTTCTTCGCTCGGCTACGGAAAACGCAGCAGCCTTGACGAATACAGACTGCAGTCCCGTGCAGGTAAGGGAATAAAAGCCGGTATATTCAATGAGGTGACCGGATCGCTTGTCGGTATCAAACCGGTAAGAGAAGGCGAAGACGTGATGATGATTTCCGATACAGGCGTCGCGATAAGAGTACTTGTAGACGAAATATCGCTTATAGGCAGAGCAACGAAGGGTGTTAAAGTAATGAGACTTGACGGTTCCGAAATATCGACCGTTACCATTGCTCCGCATGACGAAGAACCCGAGGAGATTGTCGGCGAAGACGGCGATGAAACGTCGGACACCGAAACAAACGGCGAAACAACCGAATCGGCAACCGAAGAATAAAAACATAACATCGTCAGGGACGTATTTTGTACAATCGTTCCTGACGACTTGTAAATAAGGCAAATGTCAGAATTTTTAAGTAAATTGAATGAAGAGCAGATCAAACCCGTTCTTGCGACCGAAGGGGCTGTTCTTGTTATAGCCGGAGCGGGTAGCGGTAAAACCCGCGTCCTGACAAGCAGAATAGCGCATATCGTTAAAGACCTCAACGTTCCGCCGTACAATGTTTTAGCGATAACTTTCACCAATAAGGCTGCGGACGAAATGAAAGAAAGGCTTAGTGGCATGATTGACGGAATCGATGATATGTGGGTGTGTACGATACACTCAATGTGTGTTCGTATGTTGCGTTACGGCGCAGAAAAAATCGGTTACGGCAGGGATTTTTCCATTTATTCCGAAAGCGATAAAGAAAAAGTCTTAAAACGAGTTATAGTTTCGCTGGGGCTTGAAACGGACAGATACTATAAGTCATCAAAAAATATAATTTCGGCTCGCAAGACAAGAAATCAGACAATAGACGAGTATGAAACGGAAAACGCCAGAATGAAGGATATAGGCGACATCGTAAAAATAATGCGCGGCTATGAAGACGAATTAAGAAAGAGTAATGCTTTCGATTTCGATGATTTGCTTATAAAGACCCGTGAACTGCTGGCAAACGATCGTGAAACGCTGGATAGATTTTCGTCCAGATTCAGATATATACATATAGACGAATTTCAGGATACGAACGCTGTACAATACGATATCGTCAAAATGCTTTCATATGCACATGGTAACATATTTGCAGTTGGTGACGACGATCAGAGTATTTATGGTTGGCGAGGCGCAGATATAAACAATATACTCGGTTTCGAGAAAGATTTCAAAAACGCTCAGGTATTCAAGCTCGAAAGAAATTATCGCTCGACAAAGAAAATTCTCGATATAGCAAATACGGTTATCAAGCATAACGTCAACAGAAAAGATAAAACTCTCTGGACTGGAAACGACGATGGTGTAAAACCCGAAGTATATATTGCCGACGACGAATCGGGAGAGGCTCAATATACTGCGATACAGATTAAAAATCTTCTGTCCAGAGGCTATCGGTATTCGGATTTCGCCGTACTTATGCGTATAAACGCGCTCTCGCGTTCGTATGAACAAGAGTTTATGAAATACGGTCTGCCGTGTAAAGTTTACGGAGGATTTAAGTTTTTTGAACGTAAAGAAATTAAAGATTTGACTGCATATTTAAGGCTGCTTAGTAATCCGCTCGATAATGAGGCGGTTCTGAGGGTTATAAACGTGCCGAAACGCGGAATAGGCGATAAATCGGTCGAAACATTGCAACGTTATGCCGAAACAAACGGGTTTTCGGTATTTGACGGTGTTTTCGATTGTGACATGTTGGATTTGAATAGCGGCGCAAAAAGTAAGATTCGTTCTTTCAAAGATATAATATCGTCATTAATCGTCGATAAAGAGACTATGAGTCTTACCGATCTTGTGAAATCGGTTATAAATAAAACCGATTATATGAGTTGTTTTCAGGAGCAATCAGAGGAAAACGAAGATAAAAAGCGGAACGTGAACGAATTTCTTGCATCCGTCGAAGAATTTGAAAAACAAAATCCCGGCGCATCGCTTTCGGAATATTTAGGCAGCGTAACTTTAAGTTCGGATACGGATGAGATAAATGACGGTAATTTCGTTACGCTTGCGACAATACATTCTGTAAAAGGCTTGGAGTATCGCGTTGTTTTCGTATGTGGTCTCGATAAAGAAATCTTTCCTATAGAGCGCAACGGGTTTGCCGACGACGATACCGAAGAAGAACGGCGTCTTATGTATGTCGCCGTAACCAGAGCGAGAGAACGTTTGTATATAACCCGTGCAAGGAGCAGATTCCTGTATGGGTCACGAAGACCGACCATACAATCGGAGTTCCTTGATGAAATCGCCGATAAAATCGGAATGCCGAAAGCCGATTACGGTTATGGACGTTATCAGGATATAAATTATACCCGCAGATCATCTTACGGCGATTCTTCCGAAAGGGCTTCGGCGAACGATTCGTCGGCCGGAGACGTGGCATATTCGCGCTCGTACGATTCATATAAAAAAGGCTATGCCGATTCTTACATGAAAAATCGTAATGTTTCTTCCGCGATGCGTCAGACGGCGCAAGGCGCGACAGACGATTATAAAGCCGGGGCAAAGGTATTGCATAAGAAGTTCGGTGAGGGGATTATAGTCGCAAGAAAACTAAACGGAGACGATGTTGTAATCGACGTTGCCTTCAAAGGTGTCGGTATAAAATCACTCGTAGTAAGATATGCTCCGATAGAGGTGATAAAATGACGGCTGCGCAACGTTTAAGAATGCGTGAACTTGTCGATACGCTTAACAGATACGGTTACGAGTATTATGTCCTTGACAATCCTAGCGTACCGGATCGCGAATACGACAAACTGTATGACGAATTGAAGTCACTGGAGCGTGAAACTGGCGAAAGATTTCAGGACAGTCCGACACGTCGTGTCGGGGGAGATCCGATTTCTTCGTTCTTGAAACACGAGCATATTCACAGATTATACAGTCTCGATAAGTGCGTCACTGACGGTGAACTGGGATCCTTTGACGAGCGTGTCAGAAAGATCGTTCCCGATCCCGAATATACGGTCGAATATAAATTTGACGGACTTACGATGTGTCTTACCTATGAAAACGGAGAGTTTGTACGCGCGACGACAAGGGGTAACGGAATTGTGGGTGAAGACGTTACCGCACAGGCGTTGACGATAAAATCTTTTCCGTTGAAAATAGATCGTAAAGACGTTATGGAAATACAGGGCGAGGCAATAATTCGTCTTTCGGTTCTTGAAAAATACAACGAAACCGCCGAAGAACCTTTGAAAAACGCTCGTAACGCGGCTGCCGGGGCTATACGGAATTTGGATCCCAAAATAACGGAAAAACGTCATCCGGAAATTGTTTTTTATAATATAAATTACGCCGAAAACGGCGGATTCGGTTCTCAACTCGAGATATTCGATTTTCTCAAACGTAACGGTTTCAAGACATTCGATTTTTTGCGTGTATGCAAAAATCTCGACGAGGTTAAATCGGCAATAGAAGAAATAGAAGTCGGCAGAAGAAATATCGACATTCTTACAGACGGAGCGGTCGTTAAGTTAAATTCCGTGCAGGAAAGAGATAAACTCGGTTATACCGATAAGTTTCCCAGATGGGCTACGGCATATAAGTTCGAGGCGGAAGAGGCAGAAACGACATTGAGCGGGATTCGCTGGCAAGTCGGAAGAACGGGCAAACTGACTCCGTTAGGGATTGTAGTGCCCGTAGAACTTGCAGGCGCGACCGTCAGAAAGGCTACGCTTAACAATTATGGAGATATATGTCGGAAACACGTCAAATTGGGCTGTAAAGTCCTTATAAGGCGCAGTAACGAGGTAATCCCGGAGATACTCGGTGCAATCGACGAATCGGGCGAAGAAATCGAAAAAATAACCGAATGTCCTTATTGCGGGACACCCGTTGTCGAAGCGGGCGCAAATTTATTCTGTCCGAATGAGAATTGTCGTCCGAGGGTGATCGGTAAACTTACGAATTTTGCATGTAAAGACGGCATGAATATAGACGGTTTTTCCGAAAAAACAGCAGGTGTTTTATACGATGAATTCGGCGTCAGAAGTTTTTCGCAGTTGTATTCGCTCGATAAAGAGAAATTGTTGTCGTTAGACGGGTTTAAGGATAAAAAAGCCGATAATCTGCTTTCGGCAATCGAAAAAAGTAAAAACGTGACATTGCCAGCGTTTATATTTTCGCTTGGAATCGATTGCGTGGGAAAAAAGACGGCTAAAGATCTTGCGTCTGCGCTGAAGAACCTTGACGGGCTTTTAAGCGTTACGGAAGACGAACTTGTTAAGATGAACGATATAGGTGGTATAACCGCCGCATCGATAGTTTCGTATTTCAAAGATGAAAGAAACAAAACGGAAATCGAGAAATTGCTTGCGCTCGGTATAATCGTAGCCGAAGAAACCGAAACAAAAACCGGAGTGTTTTCAGGTGAAAAAATCGTTTTAACCGGGTCGCTTATGTCGTTTACCCGCAGTGAGGCAGGTCGGCTTATCGAAAAAAACGGCGGAGAAGTGCAGTCGGCGGTGACTAAAACCACGACATTGGTGGTAGCAGGAGATTCGGCGGGGAGTAAACTCGATAAAGCGAAGAAACTCGGAATAACGATTATAGACGAAGATGAATTCAGACGCAGACTTAAAATAACTTAAAAGACCGCCATACGCTTGATATTTTCGGCAAACTGTGATAGAATATATATTGAGGAAAATTTATGCAGAGTATGACAGGGTACGGTAAAGCCGAATACGTTGAAAACGGAATAACTTTATCGGTTGAGATAAAAACCGTAAACAACAGATTTCTTGATATAATACCTAAATATTCTCGATCATTCGTCTATCTCGATGATATAATACGAAAAACGGTGCAAAGTAAAATTTGTCGTGGCAGAGTCGAGCTTTTTATCTCTTATGAAGATTTGTCTTCTTCGGGAACGGTGTTGACGATTGACGACGGGCTTGTGTCGGCATATGTCGCGGCGGCGAAAAATCTTGCCGGAAAATACGGAGTCGAAAACGACCTGACTGTTGCCAGACTTTTAAGATTCCCTGACGTGGTAATCGTTAAACCGTCCGAAACCGATGAGGAAAAATTAAAAAACATACTGATTACGACGCTTTCTTCCGCGCTCGGCAAATTAAACGATATGCGGGCAATCGAGGGCGAAAAACTTAAATCGGATATTTTGTCGCGAGCGAATACGGTCGAGGCGTTGGTCGGCGAACTCGCCGAAGTCGCGCCTGCGGTTAAAGATAATTATGCGCTCAAGTTGCGCGAAAGAATTTCCGAGGCTATGCATGGCGTGGCGTATGACGAATCGAGGTTATTGCAGGAGGTTGCGATGTTTGCCGACAAATCGGACATAACCGAGGAATTGACCAGATTGAAAAGTCATATAAGCCAATTGCGTACGATTTTGTCCGGCGAAAAGGATGCAGGGAAAAAATTAGACTTTTTGATGCAGGAATTCAATCGTGAAACAAATACTGTATGCTCGAAAGCAAACGATGCCGATATAACGAAAATCGGTCTTGCGCTTAAAAACGAAATCGAAAAAATGCGCGAACAAGTGCAAAATATAGAGTAAGTAATAAAGGAGATATAAATATGATAAATCAACCGCCGATAGACGAACTTGCAGAAAAAGTCGGATCTAAGTATGGTCTTTGCGTAATCGCGTCGAAAAGAGCGCGCCAACTCATAGACCATGCGCAAAATCAGGGCATGACCGATCTTCCCGATAATAAAAAGCCTTTGTCTGAGGCCGCCATCGAGATAGACGACGGAAAAGTGACTGTTTCCAAGTATTAAAAACTCGGTCTAAAAGACCCAAAGGGGTAGTTCCGGAAGGGCGACCCCTTTTCGTTTTATTTCGGAGCGATAAATGATTGCAAAGGTAATCGTAGACATAGCACATAGCGAAGTCGACAAGGTTTTCGATTATATAGCGACGGATGATATTCGGATCGGCAACAGGGTATCTGTTCCTTTCGGCAGGCATTTTATCGAAGGGTTTGTCGTCGGACTTGAAAAATCGTCTGATTTGCCATACGAAAAATTAAAAAAAATAGGTTGTGTCTTAGATGATTTTTCCGCTTTTAGCGATGAAACTCTGAAACTTGCCGAATTTTTACGCGATACATACCATGTTCCGTTTGCGCTTGCGCTCAGGCAATTTATACCGTCTGAACTCCGTGGCGGAAAAGTAAAAGAAAAAACGGTTGCAATCGTTCGTCTTGCCGACAATGTTTCCGAAGATCGTATATCCGTTGAGTTAAAGAAAAACGCGATCGCCCAACTTGCGGTAATCGAAACGCTTAAAATGCGTAAAGAAGCAGGATATACCGAACTTTCTGATAAATTCGGAGCACAAGCCGTGCGCGCGCTGGAGAAAAAAGGTTTATTGACCGTAACTCTCGAAAAAGCGACAAGAGTTCCTTACGGTACCCTTGAAAGTAAATCCGATGACGTTAAATTAACGCAGGAGCAGGCACGGGCGGTCTACGGCATTGAAACGACCGATAAACAAATAAGTTTATTGTTCGGTGTAACCGGCAGCGGTAAAACGGAGGTATATCTAAAGCTCATAAGCGATACGCTTAAGAGCGGAAAAACTGCAATAATGCTGGTTCCTGAAATATCTTTGACACCGCAGATGCTGAAACAGTTAAGAGCCAGATTTTGCGGTGAGGTATCGATATTACATAGCAGACTTTCGGCAGGTGAAAAGTTTGACGAATGGTTAAGGCTTAAACGCGGCGAGGCTAAAATCGCAATCGGCGCGAGAAGCGCCGTTTTCGCGCCGTTGGATAATATCGGGCTTATAGTTATCGACGAAGAACATGACGGCAGTTACGATGCCGAAAACAGTCCCAGATACAAAACGATAGAAGTGGCGGAAGAACGAGCAAGGCTCACCGGGGCAAAAATAGTTCTCGGCAGTGCGACTCCGTCTATCGACAGCTACGATAAAGCGATAAACGGCGAGTATTATCTTGCCGAAATGAAAACAAGAATAAACGGTAAAAATTTACCCGAATTCATTGTCGCGGATATGCGTCGTGAAATCAGACGCGGTAACGAAAGTATTTTTTCATCCGACCTGAAATCGGAAATAGACGATTGTCTTAAACAGGGAAATCAGGCAATAATATTTTTTAATCGCAGAGGTTATTCGCGTCAGATAATATGCCGTGATTGCGGTAATGTAATCAGGTGTAAAAATTGCGATGTCGCACTCAATTACCACAAAGATCAGGGAGTATTGAAATGTCACTACTGTAATTCGACGTATAAAATGCCGTCGGCGTGCCCGGAATGCGGTTCGGTGAATTTAAGTTATAACGGCATAGGTACGCAGAAAGTCGTTGACGAGATAAAACGCTTGTTTCCGTCGGCGCGGTTGTTGAGGATGGACAACGATACTACCGGCGGCAAAGAGGGACATTTCAGAATTCTTAAAGAATTTTCCGAGAAGAAAGCCGATATATTGGTCGGTACGCAAATGGTGGCTAAGGGGCACGATTTTCCGTCGGTTACCCTTGTCGGTATACTGGATGCCGATATGAGTCTTTATTTTTCGGATTACAGAAGTAATGAACGAACTTATCAGCTTATAACTCAGGTCGCCGGCAGGTGCGGCAGGGCAGATAAATCGGGGAAAGTAGTTTTACAGACTTATAACCCTGAAAACGACGTGTTGCGGTTTGCGATGAACTATGATTATGTCGGTTTTTTTGAAAGGGAAAAAGCGGTGAGAAAGAGCGCCGGATTTCCGCCGTTTTCGCTTATTTTGCGAATTATGGTCGAAGGAGACGAAGATTCGATTGCAATTGATGCCCTTAAAGAAATTTATTTTAACGTTAAGGCGATTTACGATCGGGAGAGGGATAAATTTTTATTTTTTAATAAGATGAAATGTCCCGTAAAGCGTATAAAAAATAAGTATCGTTACGAAATTCTTATGAGAATTCCGTCAGACGACAGAAAATTGAAAGACGAGATTTATACAACCGCGTTAAGCGTTAAAAAGAACGGCGTATTGACGTACGTTGAAGAAAATCCTAGTAATTTATATTGAGGAATTTATGATTTTACCGATATTGCAGATAGGTGACGAAATTTTAACAAAAAAATGTCTTCCGGTAGAGAGTATAGACGGAGAACTTATAAAACTTCTCGACGATATGAAACAAACACTTGCGGATGCAAAAGGCGCAGGGCTGGCAGCGCCGCAAGTCGGTAAGAATATCAGAGTTTTTATCGTTGATACGGATGACGGCTATTATGAATTCATAAATCCCAAAATATTGGGGACATCCGGATCTCAATACGGGATCGAGGGGTGTTTGTCCGTAAAAGGCAAATGGGGAGACGTAAAACGTCCGCGTAAGGTTACCGTAGAGGCATTGGATCGCAACGGGAAAAAATTCAAGGTTGTTGCCCGCGATTTTTTTGCCCGTGCCGTTTGCCATGAAAACGATCATCTTGACGGGATTTTATATGTTGAAAAAGCAAACAATTTAAGGGACGACGCCTGATATGAAAGTTATTTATATGGGAACGCCCGAGTTTGCGGTTCCGGCACTCAAAAGTTTGATAAATTCTTCCGGACACACAGTAGTTGCGGTAGTTACGCAACCCGACCGCCCCGTCGGAAGAAAAGGGATTATTACTCCTCCGCCCGTAAAAACGGTTGCGGAGAGTCTCGGTATACCTGTTTTTCAGTTTGAAAAGATTCGCAGAGACGGTATCGAAACGCTTAAAAATCTTAATGCCGATATAATGATTACCTGCGCTTACGGACAAATTTTATCACGGGAAATAATCGATATTTGCCGTTACGGGATAATCAATATTCACGCGTCGCTTTTACCTGCATACAGGGGCGCGGCACCGATACAATACGCGGTCATCAACGGAGAAAAAGAAACCGGTGTGACGATAATGCAAACCGACGAAGGACTCGATACGGGAGATATAATAAGACAATATAAAACGTTTATAGGAGAGGACGAAACCGCAGGTGAACTTGCCGGCAGGCTTTCGGCTTTGGGCGCGGAAAATATATGCTCCGTGCTTGACGATATAGAAAATAACCGTGTCAGAAGAATAAAGCAGGATGACGGTAAGGCATTTACGGTAAAGACCATAAAAAAAGAAGATGCCGAAATCGACTTTAATAAGTCGGCGGTAAACATCAGGAATTTTATTCGCGGTATGAACCCTTCTCCTGTTGCTTATTGCTTTTGCAACGGTAAAACGATAAAAATTTATCGATCTGAGGTTTTAGATGGAGAAACGGCAGCTAAGAACGGCGAAGTTGTTGAGGCATATAAGAACCTTGTGGTTAAAACCGGTGACGGTCTGCTTAAGATAACGGAATTGCAGGAAGAGGGAGGGAAGAAAATGGATGCCCGAACTTTTCTTCTTGGCAGAAAACTGAAAGTCGGAGATATTTTAGGTAAGAGAAATGCTTAATGCGTTTTATGATGCATACCGCGTATTATGCAAAGTGTATTCCGACGGAGCGTTTGTAAAACAGGCGATTGCAGACACCGCGATTGAAGAGTTGAATCGGTCGCATACGGTAAAAATCGTTTACGGTGTGTTGGATAAAGATATCGAACTGGGATATTATATTTCGTCATTATGCGATAAAAACCCCAAACAGGCGATAAGGATAATTCTGAAAGAGGGGTTATACGCGATCCGATATCTTAACGCCGCACCGTATGCCGTCGTTGACAATCTGGTCGAATTAACTAAAAAACTCGGTAAAAGCGGAAATGCAGGCTTTGTTAATGCGGTATTAAGAAAATTCACGAAAACAGCGATAAGTTTACCGGATGAATACTTCAGTCGTCTTTCGGTTGAGTTTTCATATCCCGAATGGCTTGTCAGAACGTTGGTTAAGGACTATGGAGAAAGCAGAGCCGTAGGAATAATGTCAGCCGACGAAGAACGAACGCTGGTTCGTTTTAACGACGGTAACGACGGGGAAAAATATTTGACCGAGCGTAGATGGAATTTTGAAAAAACCCCGTTCGAGAATGCTTATTTCGTTAAAGGATTCAAGCGTGATGCGGATTTTGACAAAGGTATATATACGTTTCAGTCGATTGGCAGTATAGCAATAGGGAATATCGTCGGTGCGGGGGAATGTTTATTCGATGCTTGCGCCGCGCCCGGCGGGAAGTCCGTGTTTCTGGCATCGAAATTCAAAACTATAGTTTCTGCAGAATTGCATGCGCACAGAGTGGCTTTGATCGAAAGTTATGCCTCGCGTATGGGGAAAAAGAATATTGTCGCCGTACAAAACGATTCATCGAAGTATAACGAAAATTACAGAGACAATTTCGATAAGGTTCTGGCAGATGTTCCGTGTTCGGGTACCGGGGTACTGAAAGATAATCCGGATATAAAATTAAGGCGCGTTGCCGCGGATATTGACGAGCTTAATGCAACACAATATGCAATATTATCCGCTTGTTCCGAGTATGTTAAAATCGGTGGAGAACTAATTTACTCAACATGTTCTGTTCTTAAAGACGAGAATCAAAAGATAATCATGAGATTTCTGAAAGAACACGATAATTTCGAGGAAGTAAAAATAACCAGTGCACTTAAAGGCGAAAGAATAGATTGCGGATTGAATTTTTTCCCGGACATTTCTTTCGGGGCGGGATTTTTCGTGTGTAAATTAAAGAGGGTGAAGTAATGAAAATATTGCAGGATTTGTCTGTTGCGGAATTAAAAGCATTACTTGAATCATACGGAGAAAAACCCTTTCATGCCGTGCAGATATACAGAGGATTGGCAAGCGGTAAAAAAATATCGGAACTAACGGACATTAGCAAAGTTTTGCGTGAGAAATTACTTGAAACATACTGCGATTCTCCCGTTGAAATAATAGAGGAAAAAACGTCGAAACTTGACGGCACACGAAAGTTTTTATTCCGTTTGCATGACGGAAACGTCATAGAAGGCGTGCTTATGAAATATAAGTACGGAAACACGCAGTGTGTTTCGACTCAGGTCGGTTGCAGAATGGGGTGTAAATTTTGCGCATCGACGCTTAGCGGACTTATAAGAAATCTTACGGCGGGTGAGATTGCTGCTCAGATATATACGGTTAATCGCCTTATAGGTGGTAATCTTAATGAAAGAGCGGTAACAAACGTCGTACTTATGGGCAGCGGAGAACCGCTTGACAATTACGATAACGTTCTTGATTTTTTACGCAATATATCTTCTGCCGACGGATTGAACATAAGTCAGAGAAATATCAGTTTGTCCACTTGCGGAATAGTACCGAAAATGCGAGAACTTGCAGATGCCGGAGTTTCTGTTAATCTTACCGTTTCATTGCATGATCCTTTCGATAAAACGCGAGCCGAACTTATGCCAGTGGCTAACGCTTATTCGGTAAAAAATATACTTGACGCATGTTCGTATTATTTTGAAAAAACAGGAAGGCGGTACATATTTGAATATTCTCTCGTAAGGGGAAAAAACGATACGAAAGAATGTGCCGACGAGTTAATCAGACTTTTGCGCGGCAGACCTTGTCATGTAAATCTTATAAGGCTGAACGAAGTAAAAGAACGTAATCTTCTTGCAACGACGGATAAAAATGCGTATTCGTTTCTGAAAATACTTGAGCGCGGCGGTTTATCCGCGACGGTCCGCAGACAAATCGGAGCGGACATCGACGGTGCCTGCGGACAATTACGGGCTAAGTTTCTTGCCGATAATAAGGAGGGAAATTTTTGAAACGGATAATTCGGATAAAAAAGGGCAGATATGTCGTCATGGATGATGACGGATCGGAAGTTGAGTGTACAGCCCGCGGAAGTCTGAAAATAAAGACCGACGGGATAGCGGTCGGTGATTTTGTTCGGGTAGACAACGGGGTTATAGTTGCCGTCGAACCGAGAAAAAACCGTATAATCAGACCGCCGGTAGCCAATATCGACACGGTGGCTATAATTGCTGCAAATGTTCCCGCGCCTGATTTTTACCTGATAGATAAATTACTTGCTAGTTGTCGTTTATCGGGTATAAATTCCGTTATCGCTGTGAATAAAATCGATTTAACCGATGAAACGTATTCGGCTGTATCGGATCAGTACGGTGCGGCGACGGAGATTTTCGGATTGTCGGTTAAAACCGGTTACGGAATGAATGAGTTTTCGGAATATCTCCGGCATAAGACGGTTGTTTTTACCGGGCAGTCCGCAGTCGGTAAAACGTCGCTTATAAACGCAATATCGGGCAGAAATTCTAAAACGGGCGAATTAAGCGTCAAAACAGGGCGCGGTAAGCAGACGACCACCGCATCCGAAATAGTCAGATGCGGAGACATTGAAGTTATCGATACGCCGGGGTTTTCCGCTTTCGATCTGACTGTTGATTGCGCAGATATTCCTAAAGGATATGCGGAGTTCGGTAAGTTTGCCGATAAATGTCGCTTTACAGATTGTTCGCATGTAAACGAACCTGATTGCGAAGTTAAAAATGCAGTGAGTTGCGGATGTATCGATATGCGCAGGTATAGAAGATACGTTGAAATTTATAAGGAAGTCAAAAATGGAAAGAAGTATTAAAGTTGCGCCGTCTGTTTTGTCGGCGGATTTTGCCCGAATGGGTGAAGAGATAAAAAGCGTGGAACTTGCCGGAGCGGATATGATTCACATGGACGTGATGGACGGTGTATTCGTGCCGAATATTACTTTCGGTATAAAAATGGTCGCCGATGTGCGTAAAATAACGAAATTGCCGCTTGATTGCCACTTGATGATAGTTCACCCTGAGAAATATGTAAGTGAATTTGCCAAAGCCGGAGCAGATTATATTACGGTACATTATGAGGCTTGCAAAGAATCTCTTGCCGAAACGCTTAAACTCATAAAGTCATTCGGCGTCAAGTGCGGATTGGTTATCAATCCCGATACGCCTGTAAGTTGTGTTGAAAGCGAGTTGGCATTATGCGATATGGTTCTTGTTATGAGTGTTTTCCCCGGGTTCGGCGGTCAAAAGTTTATCGCCGACGTTTTGGAGAAATGTAAAGAAATAAGAGGTATCCTTGACGAAGGCAACCCGTCCTGCCTTCTTGAAATCGACGGCGGAATAAATTCCGAAACCGCGAAACTTGCCGCGGCGTCCGGGTGTGACGTACTGGTTGCAGGCAGTTCGGTCTTTGGTAAAGCCGACAGGGCTGAGGCGATTGAAAGCTTAAAATAATTTATAAAACCCGATGCGAGCCGAATTTTTATTCGGCTCGCATCGGGTTCGTTTATCTTGTAGCCGTGGTGGTCGTAGTTGTTGTACGGCTTGTCGTCGTGTCCTGACACCCGCAACACTCGGTCGACATTAAAGCAAGAAGTAGAAATAATTGAGTTAAAGAAATAGTCCCTTGCGAATAGAGAAGAAAAAGTAACCCGAAAAAGACGAGATTTGCGTTGTACATAAAAACCTCCGTTTTTCAACAAAATTCTCTTTTAATATACTGTATGCGACAAAACCTGTTCGTATGTATACGTTGACACTTGATTCGTTGTGATGATATAATTTTTACGAGAGGTGAAATTATGGAATCAGTTGCATTCAAACTTGACGAACGAATGAGAAATTTAATAGTCGATTATGTACCCGAAGGCGAACTTTTAGGTGATTTAACCGATCTTTTTTCGGTATTTTCAGATAAAACGCGGTTAAGAATAGTGTGCGCTTTGGCAATGTCGCGTACATGCGTTACCGATTTGTCGGATATTCTGAAAATCAATCAGACTACCGTAAGCCACCAGTTGCGGCTTTTAAGAAATCTCGGCGTCGTTGACTGCGAGCGCGACGGAAAGATAATATATTATTCGCTTAAAAACGAAATAATCAACGAAATTATATTAAAGGGCGTCGAATTCCTGACACGCTGATATGCGTAGCGGTAAAAGTCGATATACAATCCCTCGGACTTGAGTACGGAGAATTTTGCGTACTTATTTGTCGGGGGATTTTTTGTTGGTCGGCATAGCAATTTTTGTTTGACGCAAATCGAATAAAAAAACGTTAAATCGGTAAAAAACGTTAAAAAGCAGAGATATGCGGCGTAAAAACGGGTATATGACGCAAGTATCGTCAAACGTTTGACATTATTGTTATTATAGTGTAAACTATAAAAGACATTATATTATATTAAATCATTATGGCAAACGGAACACGGCGGGAGAAAATGAACGAAAACAGTTCTATGTATATAACTAACGGAAATAAGGGAAAAGCGTATTCCGATACGGACGCTTTCCATGATTACTCAAAAGAAGATATATCTGAAGTGAATGATGAAATCGCGGCATCGGCAACGATAGCCGCTTTTAATGCAAGCGTAACGCCAAGCGAAACACTTATAATGCCGTTTGATACGGAAGGTAAAACTTATGATTTTCATCTCGGGAAAGTAAAAAAGAAACCGATATACACATGCGTCAAAAGATTGTTTGATTTCTTTGCCTGCCTTATTGCGCTTATTATTTTGTCACCATTACTTTTACTTATTGCGTTAGGAGTAAAATGTTCTTCAAAAGGACCGATTCTGTATATTCAGAAACGGTGTGGGTATCATGGAAAGATTATAAGCGTGCCTAAATTTAGGACAATGCATATCGATGCCGAAGTACACGGTGCGCAATGGTCGGAAGGTGATAACGATCCAAGAATATATCCTTTCGGACGATTTTTGCGTAAGACAAGACTTGACGAACTACCTCAACTTTGGAGTTGCGTTATCGGCACGATGTCGCTTGTCGGTCCGCGTCCGGAACGCGAATGTTTTACCGAAGAATTTGAAAAGTACATACACGGTTTTAAGGATCGGTTAAAGGTTAAACCTGGAATAACCGGCTGGGCGCAGGTAAACGGCGGGTACGACTTAAAGCCCGAAGAGAAAATCGTTTACGATATAGAATACATTGAAAAGCGATCGTTATGGATGGACGTAAAGATTTTATTCAAGACGATAGCAGTCGTATTTAACCACAAAGGCGCAAAATAATATTTAATACCGAGCGTGAACAAATGAAAAAAGTTTTATTAATGGCAAATCATTTTGTCGGATTATATTACTGTAGAAAGGAACTTATCAAAAAACTTGTCGACGATGGCAATCAAGTTTATCTGTCGTTACCTGAAAGCGAAGATAATAAATATTTTACCGACATGGGGTGTATTATCGTTCCTACCGAAGTTGATTGTCACGGAATGAACCCCTTGAAAGATTTGAAGTTAATAAAGCGGTATAAAAAAATTATGAAAGAAGTCAATCCCGATATAATTTTTTCATACACCATAAAACCGAATATTTACGGCTGCCTTGCAAGTAACGGCAAATATAAGCAAGTATGTA
>ENA-UESH01000058-UESH01000058.1-human-gut-metagenome-genome-assembly--contig:-NODE-58-length-101065-cov-11.638660_pt1 | contig 101065 bp, 90 predicted proteins | sample MGYA00243001_ERZ508002 | MGnify/ENA primary metagenome ERZ508002 (study PRJEB26167, sample SAMN06115447) | human gut metagenome | host: Homo sapiens | place: China:Anhui | collected 2015-08-07... | reverse complement strand
AGTTCTGAAAAACCTGTGATTGCAAACGAAAGACACCCCTGATGGGTTTCTTTCGTAACTATCTTCCTTTCCGATGGCGGAAGATTTCCGAGTTTTTCGACAGTCTCTTTTCCCATTCATTGTACGGCAATTCCCCCCGAAAGGGAATCCGCATAATGCACAAATGTGCCGCCCCGGCGGACGGGAGTTTTTCCCGGGCTTGCAATGGCCGCCGCTCTCTGCTACAATAAAGCAAAATCGCCAGAGCATCCAAGGAGGAGCATCCCATGACCAAGCAGGAAACCTATGACTATCTCCGGGCCCGGGGCGTGGCCTTTGAGATCACCGAGCACCCGGCGGTGTTCAATATGGAGGAGTGCGCCGCCGTGGATATGCCGTATCCGGAGGACGATGCCAAGAACATCTTCGTCCGGGACGCCAAAAAGCAGAATTACTATCTCATCACCATCCGCCACGACAAGCGGGTAGACCTGAAGGAGTTTCAGCACCGCCACGGCACCACCCGGCTGAGCTTCGCCTCCCCGGAGGACCTGATGGCCCGGCTGCATCTGACCCCCGGGTCCGTGACGCCTCTGGGCCTGCTGAACGATCCGGACCGGTCGGTGCAGTTCTATCTGGACCGGGATTTCGAGGGAGGCCGCATCGGCGTTCACCCCAACGACAACACTGCCACCGTGTGGCTGTCCACCCGGGACCTGCTGGACCTGCTGCGGGAGCACGGCTCCCCGGTCCAGTGGGCAGAGATCTGAGGTAAGGAGGTCCGCCATGAATCCCACCGATCTGCTGGCCGCTCTGCACACGGCGGAGCGGCTGAAGGACACCACCCGCCACTGCTGCACCTCCCACCGCCGCCCGGAAAGCGTGGCAGAGCACAGCTGGCGCATCGCCCTGATGGCCTTCTGGCTGCGGGACGAGTTTCCGCAGGCGGATATGGACCGGGTCATCCGCATGTGCCTGATCCACGACCTGGGGGAGTGCTTCACCGGCGATATCCCCACCTTCCGCAAAACGGCGGAGGACGAGGTACGGGAGGAGCGGCTGCTGCATGAGTGGGTGGACACCCTGCCCGCCCCTTATGGAACGGAGATGCGCGCCCTGTACCGGGAGATGGCCGCCCAGGAGACTCCGGAGTCCCGCATCTATAAGGCCCTGGACAAATTTGAGGCCGTGATCCAGCACAACGAGTCCCCCATCGACACCTGGGAGCCTCGGGAATACGACCTGAACCGCACCTACGCCATGGAAAACGCCGCCTGGTCCCCCTATCTGACCCGCCTGCGGCAGGCTATTCTCCGGGAAACGGAGGAGAAAATCGCCAGCGAAAAATAAGCAAAGCAGTCCCCCGGCCCAGGCCGGGGGACTGCTTTGCTTATTCGTGTTCCTGCTGCTTTCGCTCATGCCGCCGGCAGATGGCCCGATAAATCAGCAGCCCCACGCCGGACACCGCCAGGGTCACGGCGAAAACCAGAATGGCGAACTGATAGTCCTTCACCCCCAGGGCGCTGCCGCCGATGGTGGAGGTCAGCACCGAGGGCAGACGCCCCACGGTGCACAGCAGCAGCCACTTGCCCCAGGACAGGTCCGTCAGCCCGGCGAAGTAGCACAGCAGGTCCTTGGGGGTGCCCGGCACGGTGAATATCAGCCAGAACAGGGCGTCCCGCTTGGGGGAGCTTTGCAGGAATTTCAGCTTCTCCAGCTTCTCCCGGGGGAAGAAGATCTCCACCAGCTCCCGGCCGAACCGCCGCACCAGGGCGAACACCGCCACGCTGCCCAGAACCCCCCCCAGCAGACACAGCACACTGCCCCGCAGGGCTCCGAAGGCATAGCCGCCGCTGATCTCCAGGGGCTCCCCGGGGATCACAGCCACCACCACCTGCAAAAACACCATGCCCACATAGGCGGCCATGCCCAGCAGGCCGTGGCCGTCCACCCACAGGCGGAACTCCTCCGGCCGGGAGGCAAATCGCACCAGGGGGCGGCCAATGAACCACCCCACCGCCGCCGACAGCAGCAGGAAGATGGCGATGGCCGCCCAGGCGATGAGCTTTTTCTGTTTATCCGTGAAAACGTGCTTGTCCATAAGAAACCTCGATCCGTTGATATGGACATTATACCACATTCTTCCGGCAGTTTTTGAACAGACCGTAAAATAATCCTTAACCCGGGGTTACGCCCTTAAAGATATCACAATAAGCAATCCGCTTCCGGTTTTTGCCGGAAGCGGATTGCTTATTTTTTACTGTTCTGCCGGGCCGGGGATATCCCCCACGCCGTCCAGCACCAGCCGGGGGCGGTAGGGGAACTTGGCGATGTCCTCCCGCCGGGTGACGCCGGAGAGCACCAGCACCGTGTCCAGGCCGGTTTCGATACCGGCCACCATATCCGTGTCCATGCGGTCGCCGATCATCACGGCGTCCTCCGAGTGGACCCCCAGAATGCGCAGCCCCGTGCGCATCATCAGGGGGTTGGGCTTGCCCACGAAATAGGCGCTCTGGCCGGTGGCCATCTCGATGGGGGCGATCATGGCCCGGCAGGCGGGAATGATGCCGTCCTCCGACGGGCCGGTCAGGTCACTGTTGGTGCCGATGAGCCGGGCGCCCTTCAGCACCAGCCGCACCGCCCGCAGGATGTTCTCGTAATTATAGCTGTTGCCCTCGCCGATGATGACGTAATCCGGGTCCACGTCGTTCATGGTGATGCCCTCGTCGTGGAGGGCCATGATCAGCCCCGCCCCGCCGATGACATAGGCGCTGCACCCCGGGGCCTGGCTGCTGATGAACCGGGCCGTGGCCAGGGCGCTGGTGTAAAAGTGGCTCTCGTCCACGTCCAGGCCCATGCGCCGGAGCTTCTGCTGCAGCTCCTTGGGGCTGCGCTCGGAGGAGTTGGTCAAAAACAGGAAATTCTTCTCCTCGCGATACAGCCAGTCCACAAATTCCTTCACCCCCGGCAGCAGCCGGTTGCCGTGATAGATGACGCCGTCCATGTCGCAGATAAAGCCTTTTTTCTGTCGCAGCTGGTCCATAAGAATCCTCCTATATGATAAAATTTACCGATTTGCGCAGTTTTTCCGCCAGATCAGGGCCAGGCCCCGCAGAAGCAGGCTGTCGTCCCGGCGGATGTCCCGGCGGCAATAGGGGGTGATGACCCCGGCCAGGCCGCCGGTGGCCACGGCGGTGCAGGGGACGCCCAGCTCCTCCTCCATGCGGTCCAGCAGACCGTCGGCCATGGCGGCGGCCCCGTAAATGGCCCCGGCCTGGAGGCTGTCCTCGGTGACGGAGCAGATGACCTTCCCCGGGGCCTCCAGGGCGATATCCGGCAGCTGGGCCGTGCCGGAAAACAGGGCGTGGAGACTCAGCTTCACCCCGGCCAGGATCACGCCGCCCCGATAGCGGCGGTCTGCGTCCACCACGGTGACGGTGGTGGCGGTGCCGAAGTCGAACACCACCACCGGCAGGGGATACTCCGCCGCAGCGGCGGCATCGGCGGCCAGCAGGTCCACCCCTAAGGTCTCCGGCTGTTCAATGGCGATGTCCAGCCCCGCCGGGGTGGTGGGACCTACCACCAGGGCCTCCAGCCCCGTAACGCTTCGGATGGCCCGGGTCGTTTCCTCCGTCAGCCGGGGCACCACCGAGCCGATGACGGCCCCTTCCGGGGCGGCCTGCCCCTCCAGTACCCGGCGGATGGCGTCGTCATACGCCTCCGGCGGCAGCGTTTCCCCGGAGGGGACCCGGCACTGGGATACGACCCGGTCCTTCTCATCCAGCAGGGCCAGAACGATGTTGGTGTTTCCGATGTCGGCAGTCAGCAGCATAGGCAGTACCTCTCTTATAATAGCGTTTCAGCTTGGCCGAAAAGCCCTCGCTTTTCGGCCAAGCCGGGGATATTTCAGGGCTTTTTCTTGGGAATGGTGACGGTAATGGTGGTGCCCTTGCCGGGCTGGCTCTCCAGGTCCAGGGTGCCGTGGTGATAGGCCACGGCATGCTTCACGATAGACAGGCCCAGGCCTGTGCCGCCGGAGGCCTTGGAGTGGCTCTTATCCACCCGGTAAAACCGCTCAAACACCCGGCTCTGGTGCTCCGGCGCAATGCCGATGCCGGTATCCGCCACGGAAATGGCGGCGCTGTCTCCCCGGTCGGTGACGGTGACCCGGGCGCTGCCGCCGGGGACGTTGTACCCGATGGCGTTGTCGCAGAGGTTATAGATGGTCTCGTGCAGCAGACGGCGCACGCCCTCCGCCTGGACGTCCTGTCCCTCCACGGTAAGGCTGACCTGGCTTTTCTCGGCCTTGTCCCGCAGATCGGCGGCAATGTCCCGGCACAGAGCCGGGATGTCCACCTGCTCCCAGGGCAGAGGGTCCCCCTCGTCCAGCTGGGACAGACGGATGATGTCGCCGATGAGGGCCACCAGCCGCTGGGCCTCCCGGCGGATGTGGCCCACGAACCGGGGCAGGTCCTCCTGCTTCACCAGTCCGTTTTCAATCAGCTCGGCGCTGCCGATGATCCCCTGAAGGGGGGTCTTCAATTCGTGGGAGACGTTGGCGGTGAACTCCCGGCGGCTCTGCTCCGCCGTCTCCTGCTGGGTGATGTCAAAGGCCAGCAGCACCGCGCCCAGCACGTCTTCGCCAGACCGGATGCGGGAGATATCGAACTGATAAATGCGGCCCGGGCGCTGCACATGGACCTCGCTGTGGCCGGAGGTCATGGCCTCCTCCAATGCGGCGCTGACGTCCCGGCTGCGGTCCACCGTCAGGAAATCCTGGCCCAGGCAGGTCTCGTCCGCCTCGAAAATCCGGCAGGCGGCGGGGTTGATGCTCAGCACGGCTCCGGCGTCGTCCAGCAGCACCAGGCCCTCCTGCATATGGGAGGTGATCTGTTGGAACTCGTCGGACCGGCGGCGCAGGTCCGTCAGCTGGCTGTCGATCTGCCGCCGCTGGACGTTGATGCGGCACAGCAGGGGGGACAGCTCCTCATAGGTGTCGTTTTCCAGGGGGTGCTCCAGGTCCAGGGCGTTCAGGGGCGCGGTGATGCGGCGGGACAGGCGGCCCGCCAGCAGGCCAGACAAAATCAGGGCCACCGCCGCCGTCAGCAGGATGGCCGGCAGCATTCCCAGCAGCAGCATCCCCACGGTGGCCCGGCTGATGGAAATGCGCAGCACCGTGCCGTCCGGCATCCGGCGGGCATAGTAGCTGGTTTTTTCCAGCAGGGTGCTGGAATAGCGGGTGGAGTGGCCGGAGCCGGTGCGCAGGGCCTCCCGCACCTCGGTGCGGTCGCCGTGATTTTCCAGGCTTTCGGCGTCCCGCTTGGTGTCGCACAGCACCGCCCCGTCGGCGGCGATCCAGGTCAGGCGGTACCGGTCCGCCGTGAGCTTGTTCAGATAGCCGCGGCCCTGGGTTTCCACCGCGGCGGCGGCCAGCTGCAGCTGATCCTGCAGCTGGTTTTCCTGCACGGAGGCAAAATAGCTGTACAGGCAGGTCATGACGATGGCCACCGCCGCTAAAAGCACGGCGGCAGCGGACACCATAAACGAGCGGAAAATTTTCTTGGTCATTCTTGTTCCTCCAGCCGGTAGCCCACGTTGCGGACGGTCTGGATGAGACTGCCGTAGGGGCCCAGCTTCTGGCGCAGCGTGCGGATGTGCATATCCACGGTGCGGGTCTCGCCGCAGTAATCGGTGCCCCATACCTGGGCCATCAGCTGGTCCCGGGTAAAGGCCATGCCGGGATGGGACAAAAGCAGCCGCAGCAGTTCGTATTCCTTATAGGTCAGGGACACCCGCTGCCCGTCGCAGGAGACGGTGTGGGCGTCCTGGTCCAGGACCAGGCCCGCCAGGTGCAGCAGGTGGGCGGGCCGGGCGCAGCGGCGCAGCACCGCCTTCACGCAGGACACCAGCTCCATGACCCCGAAGGGCTTGGTCAGATAGTAGTCCGCGCCCAGGTCCAGGGCCTGGATCTTGTCATATTCCGCGCCCTTGGCGGTGGCCATGACAACGGGGACGGAACGGGTGGCAGGGGCGGCCCGCATGCGGCGCAGCAGCTCCACACCGTCCACACCGGGCAGCATCACATCCAGCACCACCAGCTCCGGCAGCTCCCGGGCCGACTCCAGCGCGGACCAGAAGGCCCCGCCGTCGGCGAAGCCCTGGGCCTGGAACCCGGTGGACTGCAGGGTGTATACCTCAATATCAAGGATACTGGCATCGTCCTCTACGCACCAGATCATGGGTTATCCCTCCTTGTGCCGGCCGGTGATGGAAAAAATCACCCACTCAGCGATGTTGGTGGCGTGGTCGCCGATGCGCTCGAAATACTTGGCGATCATCAGCAGGTCCAGGGCGTACTCCCCGTCGCCGGGGTCGGCGGCGATGCGGGAAATCAGGGCCTGCTTCACCTGGCGGAAATAGGCGTCCACGGTGTCGTCGGCGGCCAGAACGGCCTCTGCTTTTATTGTATCATGTTTTACGAATGCGTCAACACTTTCTGTGACCATGGAGATGGTGGCCCGGGCCATCTGGCAGAGAATGTCGTCATGCTCGGCGGTGCGGCCCTTGAGGAAGGTGACGATCTCGGCGATGTCCTGGGCCTGGTCGCCGATGCGCTCCATGTCGGTGATCATTTTCAGGGCGGCGGAGATCTGGCGCAGGTCCCGGGCCACCGGCTGCTGCTGCAGCAGCAGCTTCAGGCACAGGGACTCGATGGTGCGCTCCTTCTGGTCGATCTCGGTGTCCAGGGGGGCCACCCGGGCGGCCAGGGCGGGGTCTCCCTCCGTCAGGGCCTTGGAGGCCAGGGCGATGACCTCCTCGCACAGGGCGCCCATTTCGATGAGCTCCCGGTTCAGCAGCGCCAGCTGCTGGTCAAACTGTCTTCTCATTATCCGAACCTCCCGGTGATGTAGTCCTCGGTGCGCTTGTCGGTGGGGTCGGAGAACAGCTGCTCCGTTTTGCCGAACTCCACCAGCTCACCCAGCAGGAAAAAGGCCGTATTGTCGGAAATGCGGGCCGCCTGCTGCATGTTGTGGGTGACCATGACCACGGTGTAGTGCTCCTTCAGCTCCAGGGCCAGGTCCTCGATCTTGGAGGTGGAGATGGGGTCCAGGGCGCTGGTGGCCTCGTCCATCAGCAGCACCTCCGGCTCCACGGCCAGGGCCCGGGCGATGCACAGACGCTGCTGCTGGCCGCCGGACAGGCCCATGGCGCTTTTCTTCAGCCGGTCCTTCACCTCGTCCCAGATGGCGGCAGAGCGCAGGGAGCGCTCCACGATGTCGTCCAGCTTGGCGTGGCTGCGGACGCCGTGGGTCCGGGGCCCATAGGCCACGTTGTCATAGATGCTCATGGGGAAGGGGTTGGCCTTCTGGAACACCATGCCGATGCGCTTGCGCAGCAGGGTGGGGTCCACCCTGGCGTCATAGATATTCTTCCCGTGGAAGTCCACCTCCCCCTCGATCTTCACGGAGGGGATCAGGTCGTTCATGCGGTTCAGCGTCCGCAGGAACGTGGATTTGCCGCAGCCGGAGGGGCCGATGAAGGCGGTGATCTGGCGCTCCGGAATGGCCACGGACACATCGTGGAGGGCGTGATTGGGCCCGTACCACAGGTTCAGGCTCTTGGCCTCAAGAATCGGTTCCATAAATTGCCTCATTTCTTTCGCAGCTTCCGCCCCACCAGGGAGGCGGTCAGATTGATCAGCAGGGTCAGCACCATCAGGATGGCGGCGATGGAGAAGGCCAGGGCCGTCTCGCCCCGCTCGGTGGCGTAGACATACAGGGCCACGGTCAGGGAGGCGGCGGAGGTGTGCAGGGACTTGATAAAGCCCACCAGCTCCAGGCCGAAGCCCGCCGTATACAGCAGGGCGGCGCTTTCGCCCACGATGCGGCCCACGGCCAGGATGCAGCCGGTGACGATGCCGTCCACGGCCCCGGGCAGCACCACGGTGCGGATCATGTGCCACTTTCCGGCTCCCAGGCCCAGGGCTCCCTCCCGATAGGACTGGGGCACGGTTTTCAGGCTCTCCTGGGTGGTGCGGACGATGGTGGGCAGGATCATCACCACCAGCGTCAGGCCGCCGGCCAGGATGCCCGCCTTCAGGCCCAGCCGCTGGACGAACAGCAGCATGCCCACCAGGCCGAAGATGATGGAGGGGATGCCCGTCAGGGTCTCGGTGGCGAACTCGATAACGGACACCAGGCGGCGGTTGGACGCGTATTCCGTCAGGTAAATGGCGGCCCCCACCCCCAGGGGCAGGACGATGACCATGGCCACCACGATGATATACAGGGTGTTGAGAATGTTGGGCAGGACGCCCACGGTGTCTTTGATATAGCTGGTCTGGCTGGTCAGCAGGGACCAGGTGATGCCCGGCACCCCGCGATAGAAGATATAGCCGATGAGAAACAGCAGCAGGGCGCAGGTCAGGCCCGCGCACAGCCACACCAGAAACCGCAGCCCTCTGTCATACAGACGGCGGCGGGGCGACAGCTTTTCCTCCATGGGTCAGTCCTCCTTCCTTTTTTTGATGAACACGTTGAGAAAAACGTTGATGAGCATAATGAACAGGAACAGCACCAGGCCGATGGAAAACAGGGCCTGCTGATACAGACTGCCCACCGGGGCATAGGACATGCCGGAGATGATGCCGGTGGTCAGGAACCGGACGGACTGGAACAGGCCCGGCATATTGGCCACGTTTCCGGCCACCATGATGATGGCCATGGCCTCGCCGATGGCCCGGCCCACGCCCAGCACCACGGCGGTGGCCACGCCGCTGCGGGCGGCGTGGAGGCTGACGCGGAAATAGGTCTCCGTGGCGGTGGCTCCCAGGGCCAGGCTGGCCTCCTCATACTCCCGGGGCACCGCCCGCAGGGCCGTTTCCGACACGTTGATGATGGAGGGCAGCACCATGATGGACAGCACCAGGATGGCCGCCAGCAGACAGGCGCCGGACCCCAGGGAGAAGGTGGTGCGGATCAGCGGCACCAGCACGATCATGCCCACCAGGCCGTATACCACCGACGGGATACCCGCCAGCAGCTGCACGGCGGTGCGGATCACGGCGGCCACCGGGGCCGGGGCCAGCTTGGAGAGGAAGATGGCCGTCATCAGGCCGATGGGCACGCCGATGACCATGGCCCCGGCGGTGCCGTATATGGAGGTGAGGATGAAGGGGAGAATGCCGTACTGGGCCCCGGTGGTGGTGTTGGTGGGGTCCCACACCTGGCCGAACAGAAATTTGAACAGGCCGATCTCCCGGATGGCGGGCAGGCCCGAGAGGATCAGATACACGCTGATGACCAGCACGAAGCCCACGGCCACGATGCCGCACAGCAGGAAGATCAGATGGATCACGGTTTCCAGGGCCTTGCGGGCCCCTGTATTCTTTGAACGCATAGTCGGTTCCTTTCTGGTCCGGAACGGGAAAGGCCCCTGGCCCGGGATAACGGGTCAGGGGAGGTTTCCCGGGGTGGTTACTTGGCCACGGGCACCGCACCGGCGTTCTTAATCAGCTCGGAAGCGGCGGCAGAGGTGGCGAAGTCAAAGAAAGCCTGAGCGGCGGCGGAGAGAGTAACGCCTTCCTTGGTCACCAGCACAAAGGGACGCTGGATTTCATAGCTGCCGTCCAGGACGGTGGCTTCGGTGCAGGCCACACCGCCCACGGTGAGGGCCTTGACAGTGGACTTGCCTTCCACGGCGGACAGGGAGGCGTAGCCGATGGCGTTGGGGTTGCCGGCAACGGCCTCAATGACGCCGCCGGTGGAGGTCAGCTCCTGGTCCAGCTTGCAGGCATCCTTGGTATCGGTGATGGACTCAAAGCCGTCCCGGGTGCCGCTGCCGGACTCACGGCCGATGCAGGAGATGGCGCCGGGGTCGCCGCCCACCTCGCTCCAGTCGGTGATCTTGCCGGTGAAGATGTCGGCGATCTGCGCAACGGTCAGATCGGCAACCTTGCTATCGGCGTTGACGATGATGGCGATGCCGTCCAGGGCCACGGTGGTCTCCTTCAGGCCGGCGGACTTCTCCTGGTCCTTCAGGGCCCGGGAGGCCAGGCCGATGTCGGCGGAGCCGTTCTTCACGGCCTCGATGCCGGCGCCGGAGCCGGTGGGATCATAGGTGACGGTGACGTTGGGGTTGTCGGCGGTGAACTGCTCCTTCAGCGCGCCGATGACCTTGTCCATGGAGGTGGAACCGTTGGTGGACACGGAGCCGGAGAGAGCGGCGGCGTTGTCGTTGTTCTCAGGGGTGTCATTGCCCTTCTGGCCGCAACCGGCCAGGATGCCCAGTGCCATGACGATGCACAGGGCCATGGAAAGAAACCTTTTCATTTTTTCAGAATCTCCTTTCGATTCAACGGATTTTGGATATCCTCGGTACAGTTCATAGGATACGGGCCGGATGTAAAGCCGGAAAGGCGTGTTTTGTAAAATCCCGGTAAAATGCCGGACCCGGCCAAGGGCGAAATTTTCGCCGCCCGGCTTTACGGATGCCCAGCGGCGTGGTATACTCCAAAAGACAGAGAACGAGAAAAATCGGAAAGAGATGAGTCCTGTGCGGAAAAATCAGGCAGAGGGGCTGCTGCGGAAGCTGCCCCGGCCCGCCGGGAAGAATACAGCCCCGGCTGCCAATAAGGAGTAAATAACATGAACTATCAGGCGATTTTATTTGATATGGACGGAACACTGCTGGACACCCTGACGGATATGCAGGCGGCGGTGAACTACATCCTGGAAAAATACGGCTATCCCACCCGGACCCTGGAGGAGGTGCGCCGGTTCGTGGGCAACGGCGCGGGACCGCTGATCCACCGGGCCCTGCCCCAGGGGGTGGACCCGGACCGGGAGGCGGAAATCCTGGCGGACTACCGGGCCTATTACCAGGCCCACAACTGCGTGGAGACCCGTCCCTATGACGGCATCGGGCCGCTGCTGGAGCGGCTGCGGCAGGCAGGCGTGCGGACGGCGGTGGTGTCCAACAAGCCGGACCGGACCACCCGGACCCTGGCGGCCCGGTTCTTCCCGGAGCTGGATGGGGCCATGGGCCAGCGGGAGGGCATCGCCTCCAAGCCCGCCCCGGATATGGTCCGGGCGGCCCTGGCCCAGCTTCACGCGGCCCCGGAGGAGACTCTGTATGTGGGCGACAGCGAGGTGGACGTGGACACCGCCCAGAACGCCGGACTGGACATGATCGGCGTGGCCTGGGGGTTCCGGGGCCGGGCGGCTCTGGAGGCCGCAGGCGCGCCCCTGGTGGCGGACACCCCGGAGCAGCTGCTGGACATGCTGCAATGACCCCAAATCACGAAACGAGGTGCAATATGCATACATTTATGGTGCCCTGCCTGCTGGGCCTGGAGAAATTGGTGGGCGACGAGATCCGGCGGCTGGGCTTGAAGGACGTGCAGGTAGAAAACGGCCGGGTGCTGTGCCGGGGGGAGCTGTCCGACCTGGCGCGGCTGAACATCAACCTGCGCTGCGGGGCGCGGGTGCTGCTGGTGCTGGGCCGGTTCCCGGCCCGCAGCTTTGAGGAGCTGTTTCAGGGCACCCGGGCCATCCCCTGGGAGGAGTATCTGCCCCGGGACGCGGCCTTCCCGGTGAAGGGCTACTCCATCTCCTCCCAGCTGCACGCGGTGCCCGCCTGCCAGTCCATCATCAAAAAGGCCATGGTGGAGCGGATGAAGGCCCGCTACGGCCTGGAGCAGTTCCCGGAGGACGGGGTAAAGCATCAGGTGCGGTTCTCCCTGTTCAAGGACGAGGCCATGATCTGCCTGGACAGCTCCGGGGAGGGACTGTATAAGCGGGGCTATCGGGCCGTGGGCGTGGAGGCCCCCCTGCGGGAGACGCTGGCGGCAGCCATGGTGACCCTGTCCCGCTTCCGGGGCCGGGACCTCTTCTGCGACCCCTTCTGCGGCAGCGGCACCATCTGCATCGAGGCGGCGCTGATCGCCCTGAACCGGGCCCCGGGCCTGGACCGCAGCTTCGACGCCCAGCGCTGGGGCTTCGTGCCCTCCGGGGACTGGCTGACCGCCGCCGGGGAGGCCATGGACAAGGAGTTCCACGGCCGGTACGACATCTGGGGCGGCGACGTGGACCCCCGGGCCGTGGCCATCGCCCGGGACAACGCCCGGAAGGCCGGGGTGGAGGACGTGGTGCGCTTCGAGGTGGCGGATATGCGGAATTTCCGCCGGGACGACACCTATGGCCAGCTGGTGACCAATCCCCCCTACGGCGAGCGGCTGCTGGAGCGGCAGGAGGCCGAGGCCCTGTACCGGGACTTCGGCAAAATGTGGGAGCGGCTGCCGGACACCTGGCGGACCCTGGTCCTCAGCAGCCACACGGAGTTTGAGCGCACCTTCGGCCACCAGGCCAAGAAGAAGCGCAAGCTCTATAACGGCATGATCAAGTGCGACCTGTTTATGTACGGCAACGTATAAGCACCCGCCCCGGCATTTTATTTGCACCCGGCAGCTTCCTATGATATAATGACGGCATCACACGGATCACTTATCAAGGAGGCGCAGCTATGCAAAAGCTGGACAAACAGTTCCATATCCACTGCGTGGAGGGCGACGTGGGCCGTTACGTCATCCTGCCCGGCGACCCCGGCCGCTGCGAAAAGATCGCGGCCCTGTTCGACGATGCCCATTTTGTGGCCCAGAACCGCGAATTTACCATCTATACCGGCACCCTGCTGGGGGAAAAGGTCTCCGTCTGCTCCACCGGCATCGGCGGCCCCTCCGCCTCCATCGCCATGGAGGAGCTGCACAACATCGGCGCGGATACCTTCATCCGGGTGGGCACCTGCGGCGGCATCGACCTGGACGTACGCTCCGGCGACGTGGTGGTGGCCACCGGCGCCATCCGCTTTGAGCACACCAGCCGGGAGTATGCCCCCATCGAGTACCCGGCCGTGGCCAATTTCGACGTCACCTGCGCCCTGGTGCAGGCCGCCAAAAACCTGAACAAGTCCTTCAAAACCGGCGTGGTGCAGTGCAAGGACGCCTTCTATGGCCAGCACAGCCCCGCCAGAATGCCGGTGTCCTATGAGCTGCTGAACAAGTGGGAGGCCTGGAAGCGCCTGCATGTGAAGGCCAGCGAAATGGAAAGCGCCGCCCTGTTTGTGGTGGCCGACGCCCTGGGCTGCCGCTGCGGCAGCTGCTTCCATGTGATCTGGAACCAGGAGCGGGAGGCCGCCGGACTGGACCAGGACATGAGCGAGGACACCACCTCCGCCGTGGAGGTGGGCGTGGAGGCCCTGAAGCTGCTGATCCAGGCGGACCGGCAGGCGTAAATTGCAGAAAACGGGCGGCCCCGGTCAGGGGCCGCCCGTTTATCAAAGGCGATGAGAGGCGTACACGCTGTTCTGCCCCTCGACTTTCTCAAATCCGGACGCAGCGTAAGCCGCGATTTCCTCCGCCGCGTCTGTGTAAACCAGCGCCATCATCCGGTTCGGCCCGTTTCGTCTGACCGCCTCTGCCAGCAGGGGGACCGCATATTTCCGGAAGGGCAGTCCGGGCCTGACCAACAGATCATACGGTTCGTTTATATCGCAGCCGTATGTAACGTCCAGGTATCCCAGAAGCTGCCGGTCCTCCACGGCGAGAAAAACACGGAACCGCTCCGGCGCTGAAAGAACGCGCTCCGCCGTCCAGTAGGTGTCCGTGCGATGAAGCGCGCGGTACTGAGCCTGCCACTTTTCCGCGTATGGCTCCACGCAGTCCGTTGATACGGCGGGTGCAGGGCCGGTCAGGAGCATTTTCTGCTGTTCCCTGTCAAAATAAGCGTCTTTCCCGGTCAGAACGCGAAATAGGGCCGTGTTTTTCGGGTTGAACACGAAATCGGCCTGATAGCCCGGATACCTTTCCGCCAGATGGGACAGCATCTCGGAAAAAGCCGCCTCAGACCTTGTCAGCCCGATCAGCATCTCCATGTACCGCCGGTCGGGAAGGATCAGCCAGACGAACAGGCCCTGCACGGTCCCGTCTGTCACAACGGCAAATGCGGATTCGTCCTTCCGGTGCAGTGAACCGTAAAGATTATCGGGGTCATATGTGAAATGGGGGTCACAAAAGAGCGGGTCACGCGAAATGTCCAGAATGAACGCCCGGTATTCCTCAAAGGAATCGATTGCCACGATCATGTGGATTCTCCTTTTCTTACTGTGTCTCCCAGTGGAGCCCACCGGCGCCGTATTTCCCGATAGATGGAACAACAAATTTTTCATTGACACCGTGTCTATTCAGTTCGTTTGCGCACCAAACGAGCACATAAGCTGTTAACGGAGAATCTGCTGAGATTCCACCTGTAATGCGGTTTGGGCTATACATTGTGCTACAGTCAGCATCATAACTGACAATCTTACCATGTTTGGCCATCATGATGCGCAATGCATTTGTTGGGTTAAGCTTGCAAGCTTCTTTTTGGATTTCTTCGTGGTAGGCTGGTGTCCAGCCTGGTTTTGCTTTACACCATTGTTCTTTCGGCAACAGCTCATCAAAAGGTTTACTTGCGTAGATACCCTCATAGACTTCGTTGACTTCCTGTAAAACTTTGTCTCTATTTTCAGGAGCCCAAATAAAACTCTTTAATTGCTGTTCAAGCGCACGGTCTGTTACGCGAGCCCTCCATGAATTGTTGGATATACGCTCCTCATTATATTTTCTATCTGCCTCTTTACCTGCAGATTTACTGCTGCAGCATTTTACAATAAGAATAAGCGTAAGAATAATAGCAATAATCAGTTCCATAAATTCACCAAGTTCTCAGCCCAATGCAGACTGAATATGTCCCTTCGCATCTTCAATTTTTTCAAGCGCATCATTCAAACTATCTACTGCGTCTTCCATGCGCTCAGATCGCTAAGGCCTCTTCCAAATTCCGATTTATCCGGTTCATTATACCAGGTCATCATGCGCCTGTCAAAACAGGCCGTTTGCAGTGAGCGATATATCATATTTTTTACCGGACCAAAAGACATGCTCGGATGGGGTACAGCCAGCCGACAGAATGACGAAAGCCCCGAAACCTTAGTGGTTTCAGGGCTTTTCGGCTATGGTGCGCGGTACAGGACTCGAACCTGTGACCCCATGCACGTCAAGCATGTGCTCTACCAGCTGAGCTAACCGCGCGGAACAGTATGTATTTTACACGGCCTACACCAATTTGTCAACAGTTTTCTTGCCAAGTTTCATTTTTTTTGCTATACTCTCCTCAAAACCACCCAGGAGGACAAACATCATGGAAAAAATCGCGCTGGTAACGGGCTCATCCCGGGGCATCGGGCGGGCCGTGGCGGCGGAGCTGGCCCGGCAGGGCTGGGCCGTATGCATCAACTATCGGGTCCGGGAGGACTGCGCCCGGTCGCTGCTGGAGCAGCTGACGGCGGAGGGCTGCCGGGCCATGATGGTCCAGGCGGACGTATCCCAGCGGGACCAGGTGGAGGCCATGGTGCGCCGGGTGGAGGAAACCTTCGGCCCGGTATCGCTGCTGGTGAACAACGCCGGTGTGGCGGGTCAGGCCCTGTTCCAGGACATCTCTGAGGAGCTGTGGCGCCGCTACTTCTCCGTCAACGTAGACGGCGCGTTCCACACCATCCAGACGGTGCTGCCCCGGATGCTCCACCATCACCAGGGCTGCATCGTGAACATCTCCTCCATCTGGGGTCAGCGGGGCGCCAGCTGCGAGGTCACCTACTCCTGCACCAAGGCGGCCCTCATCGGCCTGACCCGGTCCCTGGCCATGGAGCTGGCCCCCACCCACATCCGGGTCAACTGCGTGGCCCCCGGGGTCATCCGAACGGATATGCTGGATGCCCTGCCGCCGGAGGTACTGCCCCAGCTGGCTCAGGAAACGCCCCTGGGCCGCCTGGGCACGCCGGAGGACATTGCCCACGCCGTGGCCTTCCTGGCCGGGGACGGGGCCTCCTTCATCACCGGCCAGGTGCTCACCTGCGACGGCGGCTTCATCCTGTGAAGAAAAGTTCCCGGAAACGGGTATATTTTCCTTTACAGAACAGCCATATCCGGCTATAATAGATAAGCTAAGGAATTTTTTTCGATAAGGAGACGACCGACTATGGCAGTCATTGAATACGACGAGTATAAACAGAAGCTCCAGGCCCTGGAGCCCACCCTGCGGGAGCTGGAGAAGGCCCTGGGCATCCCCAAGGACCGCCAGGAGCTGAAGGACCTGCAGGCCGAGACGGAGCAGGACGGTTTCTGGAACGACATCGAGCACAGCCAGAAGGTGTCCCAGCAGATCAAGCGCCTGGAGCACCGCATCAAGAAATATGACCGGCTGGTGTCCGAATGGGAGGACACCGTGACCCTGTGCGAAATGGCCCAGGAGGAGGACGACGCCTCCCTGCTGCCGGAGGTCACCGCCGGGTACGACAACCTGGAAAAGGAGATCAGCGAGCGCCGTCTGGCGGCTCTGCTGTCCGGCGAATACGACGCCAACAACGCCATTCTCACCTTCCACGCCGGAGCAGGCGGCACCGAGGCCCAGGACTGGACCGAGATGCTCTACCGTATGTATACCCGCTGGGCCGAGCGCCACGGCTACACCTATCAGCTGATGGACTACGAGGCCGGTGACGAGGCGGGCATCAAGTCCGCCACCATCCTCATCGAGGGCGACAACGCCTATGGCTACCTCAAGAGCGAAAACGGCGTCCACCGGCTGGTCCGGGTGTCCCCCTTCGACGCCAACGCCCGGCGGCAGACCAGCTTCGCTGCCGTGGAGGTCATGCCCGAGCTGGACGACGACAGCGAGATCGAGATCCGCCCCGAGGACATCGAAATGCAGGCCTGCCGCTCCAGCGGCGCTGGCGGCCAGCACATCAACAAGACCTCCTCCGCCGTCCGCCTGACCCACCTGCCCACCGGCATCGTGGTGTTCTGCCAGACGGAGCGCAGCCAGTTCCAGAACCGCGACAACGCCATGAAGATGCTGCGGGCCAAGCTGGCGGAGCTGAAGATGCAGCAGCACGCCGAGAAGATCAGCGACCTGAAGGGCGTGCAGATGAAGATCGAGTGGGGCAGCCAGATCCGCTCCTATGTGTTCATGCCCTACACCCTGGCCAAGGACACCCGCACCGGCTACGAAATGGGCAACATCCAGGCCGTCATGGACGGCGATATTGACGGGTTCATTAATGCCTATCTGACGGCCGCAGCTAACGGAGAAATCAAGAAATAAGGGACGCCAGCCGTCCATGACATCGCCGCTGCGCGGCGTACAAGCGTTTTGCCTGCGGCAAAACCTTGGCCGGGCGGAATTCACTTCCGACCGGCATGATTTGATCCGGGGCCCCCGCAAAGCCCCGCTTTGCGGGGAAACGGCGATATTGACGGGTTCATCAACGCATACCTGACCGCCGCCGCCAATGGCGAGATCAAGAAATAAGAGCATTCCCCCAGAGGCGGACCGCCGGTCCGCCTCTGGCTTTTTGTTCCGGTGCTCTCGGGCCGGATAGAACCCGGCCCCTACGGACGCATCCCGGAAGCCGCCCCGTTCCCTGCGGCGGGGCCCGTGTGCTCCGACGAAAGCTGACGATTCCGGCAGTTTTGCAGCTTTTTGCGGGAGGAACTCCGCAATTTTGTGCAGTTTATTTTGAAAACGTCTTGCATTTTCCCCCGGGCAATGGTATAGTATCCCCAGGAGTTAAACGACTCTAATTTAAGTCATCAAACCATAGGAGGTAACATCATGAAGAAATTCAGTCTGTTTGCCGCCGGTGTGCTGTTGGGCACCGCCGGTATCAAGGTCCTGTCCAGCAAGGACGCCAAGAAGGTCTATACCCACACCACCGCCGCCGTGCTGCGGGCCAAGGACAGCGTCATGGAGACCGTCACCACCGTCCGGGAAAACGCGGAGGATATCTACGCCGACGCCAAGGCCATCAACCAGCAGCGGGCCCAGCAGGTGGCCGACGCCGTGATCGAGGATGCTTCCGAGGCGGAATAAGCCATGAAATGCAGCATTCTCCATGAGTCCGCCGGACGGCTGCGGGTCCGCCTGCACTGCCCCGCCATGACCCTGCGCCAGGCGGACGTTCTGGAATACTATCTGCGGGCGGTGGACGGCGTCACGGAGGTGAAGGTCTATGACCGGACCCGGGACGCGGTGGTCTGCTTCGCCTGCGGCCGGGGGGACGTCATCGCCTCCCTGGCCGCCTTCTCCTTCCCCCGGGCGGAGGCCATGGACCTGGTGCCGGAGCACACCTCCCGGGCCCTGAACCGGGAGTTTGAGGACAAGCTCACCATGACCGTGGCCCGCCGGATCATCTCCCGGCTGTTCCTTCCGGCGCCGGTGACCACGGCGCTGGCCGTCATCCGGTCGGTGAAGTACATCCGGGAGGGGCTTTCGGCCCTGTGGCATGGCCGCCTGTCCGTGGCCGTTCTGGATGCCACCGCCGTCACCGTGTCCATGGCCCGGGGCGATTTCGCCACCGCCGGGTCCGTGATGTTCATGCTGCGGCTGGGGGAGATCCTGGAGGAATGGACCCACAAGAAGTCCGTGGCCGATCTGGCCGGGGCCATGTCCCTGCACGCGGACCAGGTCTGGCTGCAAACCGGCGGCACCGAGGTGCTGACCCCCATCGACGCCGTCCGGGCCGGGGACCGCATCGTCATCCGCACCGGCAGCGTGATCCCCCTGGACGGCCGGGTGTCCGATGGCGAGGCCATGGTGAACCAGTCCTCCATGACCGGCGAGTCCATGCCCGTGGCCAAGCGGCCCGGCAGCTATGTATACGCCGGGACCGTGGTGGAGGAGGGCCAGTGCGTGGTCTGCGTGGAAAAGGCCTCCGGCGGCGGGCGGTATGACCGCATCGTCCGCATGATCGAGGAATCCGAAAAGCTGAAATCCACCGCCGAGGACCGGGCCTCCCGGCTGGCGGACCGCCTGGTGCCCTATACCCTGGGCGGCACGGCGCTGACGTACCTGCTGACCCGGAACGTCACCAAGACCCTGTCGGTGCTGATGGTGGACTTCTCCTGCGCCCTGAAGCTGGCCATTCCCATTGCGGTGCTCTCCGCCATGCGGGAGTGCAGCGGGCGCCATATCTCCGTCAAGGGCGGGCGGTTCATGGAGGCCGTGGCCCAGGCGGACACCATCGTTTTCGACAAGACCGGCACCCTGACCTATGCCACCCCCAGGGTGGCGGAGATCGTGCCCTTCGGCGGCCGTGACCCCCAGGAGATGCTGCGGCTGGCCGCCTGCCTGGAGGAGCACTATCCCCACTCCATGGCCAACGCCGTGGTGGAGGAGGCCCGGGCCCGAGGTCTGTCCCACGAGGAGTACCACTCCCAGGTGCAGTATGTGGTGGCCCACGGCATCTCCAGCATGGTGGAAGGAGAAAAGGTCCTCATCGGCAGCGCCCACTTCGTGTTCGAGGACGAGGGCTGCCGGGTGCCGGAGGGGGAGGACGAGAAGTTCCGGGCCCTCTCCCCTGCTTATTCCCACCTGTACCTGTGCATCGCCGGGGAGCTGGCCGCCGTGATCTGCATCCACGATCCCCTGCGCCGGGAGGCCCGGGACGCCGTGGCCGCCCTTCACGCCTGCGGCATTGGCAAGGTGGTGATGATGACCGGCGACAACCGCCAGACCGCCCAGGCCGTGGCCCGGGCGGTGGGGGTGGACGCCGTGTATGCCGAGGTGCTGCCGGAGGACAAGGCCGCCTTCATCCGCAGCGAGAAGGCCGCCGGGCACACCGTCATCATGGTGGGCGACGGGGTCAACGACTCCCCTGCCCTGTCCGAGGCCGACGCAGGCGTGGCCATCTCCACCGGCGCGGCCATTGCCCGGGAGATCGCCGACATCACCATCGCCTCGGAGGATCTGTTTGAGCTGGTGACCCTGCGCCGGCTGAGTCAGGCCCTGATGGCCCGGATCCACCGGAACTACCGGTTCATCGTGGGCTTCAACCTGTCGCTGATCCTGCTGGGCGTGGCGGGCCTTCTGCCGCCCACCACCTCCGCCCTGCTGCACAACATGTCCACCCTGGGCATCAGCCTGAAAAGCATGACGGACCTGGGCCCGGAGCTGCCCTCCCCTACCCCAGCAGAGCGGTGACGTCCGCCGCCGTCAGGGACGGCTGCAGGGCCAGGGTGATGCCGTAGCCCAGCAGGCGGCCCAGCTCCCGGATCCGCTGGTCGATGTCCCGGGGGGTCAGGAACAGCCCCGCCCGGGGGTCGGCGTCCACCACCGTGGGGATGCCCACGGCGATCACCGGCACCCCCAGGGTGCCCCGGTCCAGGGCGCTGCGGCGGTTGCCCACGCCGGAGCCGGGCACCAGCCCGGTGTCCGACAGCTGCACCGTGGCGCACAGGCGGGCGCTGTCCCGGGCGGCCAGGGCGTCCACGGCGATCACCGCCGCCGGGCGCACCCGCTCCACGGCTCCCCGCACCAGCTCCAGAGCCTCCAGCCCCGTCCGGGCCAGCACCCCGGGACACACCGCCGCCACCGGCCGGAAATCCGCAAACTGCCGGGGCATGGCCCGGATCATGTGCCGGGTCACCAGCAGGTTGTCTATGGACGCCGGGCCAACGGCGTCGCAGGTCATGGCCCGGTTCCCCAGGCCCGCCGCCAGCACCGGCCCCTCCGGCAGCAGCGCCGCCAGCTCCCCCGCCAGGCACCGGACCCCCCGGTCGAAATAGTCCGCCTCCCGGCGGAAATACGGCCCCAGGTCCACGGTGACGTACCGCCCCACAGGCTTGCCCAGGGCCTGGGCCCCGTCCTCATCCTCCACCCGGATGTCCGTGACGGCATAGCCCTCCCGGGTCCGCTCCCGGCTGCGTACCCCTGGAATGGTCCCCGTTTCCGCCCCGGAACGGGCGGCCTGAACCGACTCCAGGGCCAGGTCCGTCCGCGTCGTGCTCATATCTATGGTCATCGCCCCCCTGATGCTACCAAATCTTGTGGCTATGGCCCAGTTTCCCCCGAGGGGAGAGAAAATATGTGAAAAAGTGCAGAGAAATTTCAAAAAGTGCTTGCAATTTTCGGACAAAGCTGGTAAAATACTAATCTGCCTGGGTATTTAGGTGCCCGTGCACGAAAATTTATCGCCGGGGAGGTGTTTGGTTTGCCGAATATCAAGTCTGCTAAGAAGCGCGTGCTGATCGCCGAGGTTCGTAACGCTCGCAACAAGGCCAACAAGTCTGCGCTGAAGACTGCTATCAAGAAGTTCGAGGCTGCTGCCGTGGAAGGCAATCGCACCGAGGCCGAGGGCGCTTACAAGGTCGCAGTGAAGTCCATCGACAAGGCCGCTGCCAAGGGTCTGATGCACAAGAACAATGCAGCCCACAAGAAGAGCGCTCTGACTCTGAAGCTGAATCAGATCGGTTGATGAAACCAAACCAAAGGACGTCCCGCCGGACGTCCTTTTTATTTTATTCCAGCTCCTGCTCCAGGTTGTCAAACTCCGGGGCGGTGAAAAACTGCCCCAGGGTGATCCCCAGGCCGTCGCAGATGAGCTTGATGGTCAGCAGCTTCGGATTCCGACTTTTCCCATACAGGATGTTCTTGATGCTGGACGGCGGCAGTGCGCTGACCGTGGCCAGCCGGTTGATGGTCATGTCATGCTCCTGGCAAAGACGAAGAATGCGGTCCCGGACCGCCTCGTTGGTTTTCATGCTGCACCTCCCGGACTTTTTTCTATAGCATATCCGAAAGGGCTTGCCAAAATAGGCTACGCGTGCTACTATAGGCTATGCGTAGACGATTTGGAGGTGCGAAATGGCGGACTATCAGAAAATGTATGCCCTGTTGTGCGGAGCTGTGGACGATGTGATCGACCCCTTGGAGCAGATTCCCCTGGCTATCCCCTATGCAAGCGTTCTTCGCCGCGCGCTGGAGGATGCGGAGGAGCTATACATAGAAACTGCGGACCCGGCGGAATAAGCCGCAAATTTTCATGCGGCGGCTTGTGGATGATCCGGTTCTGTGATAGAATACAGGGCATTCCAGTGTTTTTAAGGAGGTCGTTATGGGATTTACCTTTATTTTACTGCTTGCCTATCTGGCCCTGACCGGCCTTGCGGTCATTGCCTTCCGGTCCGAGCGCAAGGCCCTGGGCGGCGGAGCGCTGGCCGTTATGGCCGTCGGCACAGCCGTGCTGGGATACCTGTGGGTCACGTCTCCCATGTGACAGAGGGGATTTATGGAGATCAGACAGCTTACCGATTCGACGGAAAAACAGGCCGTAACGCGCCTGATTCTGGAGGCGCTGCCGGAGTGGTTCGGCATTCCGGAGGCCCGGGAGGAGTATATCCGGGAAAGTGCAGGCAGGATATTCTTCTGCGCCTATGACCGGAACAGGCCGGTGGGTTTTCTGTGTCTGAAGGAAACGGGAAACGCCACCGTGGAGCTGTACGTCATGGGCATTCGGAAGGAGTATCACCGCCGGGGTATAGGCCGCCAGCTGTTCCGGCAGGCCAGGGACGCCGCCGCCGGGGCCGGGTACGCCTTTATGCAGGTGAAAACCGTGCAGATGGGGAAATATGAGGAGTACGACCGGACCAACCGATTTTATCTGGCCCTAGGCTTCCGGGAGTTTGAGGTGTTCCCCACCCTGTGGGACGAAGGAAACCCCTGCCAGGTGTACGTCATGTCCCTGGAATAGGCCGCAAATTTTCCTTGACTCCCGGGGGGAAACGTGTTATTCTCAACCTGTTGCAGGCGATGATGGGTGCGGCAGCCCGGAGCCGCGGGAGGAAATGCCCGCCGGAGGCCCCGTTACAGGCACAAGAGTGTGGATGTATCCAAATTCAGGTGGAACCACGGACGTTATTTCGTTCGCCCTGAGCTGTTATGGCTCAGGGCGGCTTTTATTTTGCAGGCAAAATTTACAGCACATAAAGGAGATTTGACACATGAAAAACACGGAAAAGACCATGGACAAGATCGTGGCCCTGTGCAAAAACCGGGGCTTCATCTTCGCAGGCTCCGAAATTTACGGCGGCCTGGCCAACACCTGGGACTACGGTCCTTTGGGCGTGGAACTGAAAAATAACGTGAAACGGGCCTGGTGGAAGAAGTTCGTCCAGGAGAACCCCTATAACGTGGGCCAGGACGCCGCCATCCTCATGAATCCCCAGACCTGGGTGGCCAGCGGCCACCTGTCCGGCTTCTCCGATCCCCTGATGGACTGCCGGGAGTGCAAGGAGCGCTTCCGGGCCGACAAGCTCATCGAGGACTGGTGCCAGCAGGAGAGCGTAGAGCTGCCCAAGCCCATCGACGCCTTCACCCAGCAGGAGATGAAGGACTTCATCGAGGAGCACAACATCCCCTGCCCCTCCTGCGGCAAGCATAATTTCACCGATATCCGCCAGTTCAACCTGATGTTCAAGACCTTCCAGGGAGTCACCGAGGACGCCAAGAACACCGTGTATCTCCGTCCCGAGACCGCCCAGGGCATCTTCACCAACTTCGTCAACACCCAGCGCACCACCCGCCGCAAGCTGCCCTTCGGCGTGTGCCAGATCGGCAAGTCCTTCCGCAACGAGATCACCCCCGGCAACTTCATCTTCCGGGTCCGGGAGTTTGAGCAGATGGAGCTGGAGTTCTTCTGCAAGCCCGGCACCGACCTGGAGTGGTTCCAGTATTGGCGGACCTTCTGCCACAACTGGCTGCTTTCCATCGGTCTGAAGGACGAGAACCTGCGCCTGCGGGACCACGATCCCGAGGAGCTGTGCTTCTATTCCAAGGCCACCACGGACTTTGAGTTCCTGTTCCCCTTCGGCTGGGGCGAGCTGTGGGGCGTGGCGGACCGCACCGACTATGACCTGACCCAGCACCAGAACACCTCCGGCAAGGACCTGACCTATTTCGACCCCGAGACCAACCAGCGGTACATCCCCTATGTGGTGGAGCCGTCCCTGGGCGTGGAGCGCAGCGTCCTGGCGGTGCTGTGCGACGCCTATGACGAGGAAGTGGTGGGCCAGGACAAGAACGGCAAGGACGACGTCCGGGTGGTGCTGCACCTGCACCCGGCTCTGGCCCCCTATAAGGCGGCCATCCTGCCCCTGAGCAAGAAGCTGTCGGAGCCTGCCATGGAGATCTACAACGATCTGTGCAAGGACTTTATGCTGGACTTCGACGAGACCGGCTCCATCGGCAAGCGGTATCGCCGGGAGGACGAGATCGGCACCCCCTTCTGCATCACCGTGGACTTTGACACCGTGGGCGACGGCGAGAACCCCGGCGACCACTGCGTCACCGTCCGGGAGCGGGACACCATGGAGCAGGTGCGCATTCCCATCAGCGAGCTGAAGGCGTACCTCACCGAGAAGCTGGCCTATTGATCCGGCCATGAACATGAAAAAGCAGCTGGCCCTGGGCGGCGCACTGCTGACGGCGGCCACCGCCGCCTGCCTGAAGCTGGCCCAGTGGGCGGGAAAGAAGATCGAGTCCCGCCAGAAGAAAAAGCAATAACCCAACCGCAAGAGGGAGAGGCCGGAGCCTCTCCCTCTTATTACCTGCGTTTTTCCGTTACCGGCGCTGCAGCAGGCCGTCGCTGATGCGGTACACCACATCGGCCCGGTCCATTACCGTCAGATCGTGGGTCACCACGATGACGCAGCGGTTTTCCTCGTGGGCCAGCCGCAGCAGCAGATCAATGATGTTGTCGCTGTTCTCGCTGTCCAGGTTGCCGGTGGGCTCGTCCGCCAGCAGCAGCCGCCGGTCCATGGTCAGGCCCCGGGCGATGGCCACCCGCTGCTGCTCGCCGCCGCTGATGTGGGTGGGATAGCGGTCCAGCAGCTCCTCCGGCAGGGACACCCGCCGGGCCAGCTCCATGGCCTGCTGCCGGGCCTCCTTGGCGTCCACATGGCACAGCTCCATGGGGTACTCGATGTTCTCCAGGGCCGTCAGCAGCGGGAACAGGGCGAAATCCTGATAGATCACCGCAGCCTTCCGGCGGCGGTACTCGTCCAGGTCCATGTCGCCGGTGGGGGTGCCCTCAAACAGCACCTGGCCGCTGTCCGGCAGGTCCAGCCCCGCCATCAGGCTCAGCAGCGTGCTCTTGCCCGCGCCGGATTTGCCCACCAGGGCGTACAGGGTGCCGCATTCAAAGGTGCAGTTCATGCCCCGCAGCACCGGCTTTTCCGCACTGTAGCTATAGCAGACATCTTTCAGTTCCAGAATGGACATATCATTCAACCTCCCTGCGGTTTTTCAGAATATGGCGGCTGTTGGCCCTGCGCAGAGCCACATGGGCTCCCAGCAGCCACAGCACGGCGAAGGCGGCAGTAAGGCCCAGGCCCAGGGCGGTGCCCCAGCCCAGAGCCAGGCACAGGCCCGCCCCCAGCACGGCCCCCAGGGCCGCCAGCATCAGCTGCTCCCAATACAGGCTCCAATAGGCAGTGCGGCTGTCCGCACCTACGCTGCGCATGGTGCGCAGCTCCTTCCGCCGGGACTGCACCTGTAGGAACGCGATCAGATATGCCAGGCCCAGGGCGATGGCGTACACCACCGGGAACAGGTGCTGCATATACCACAGGCGCTGGGCGGCGGCCCGCTCCGTGGTCAGGTATGCCGCGTCGTTGATGATGACGAAGTTCCGGACGGCCCGGAGCTTGCCCACGGCGGACAGCTCCATGTCGTACAGAGCCTGCTTCACCGCCGTCAGATCTGTGCAGTCAGCGATTTTAAACGTGGCGCCGCTGATGGACTTGGCCAGGTAGACGCCGCCCAGGGTGCAGAGCTCCAGATCCTCGTCGTATGCGTAGGGGCAGCGCAGCATGCTCAGGTTCGTGTAGATATTGTTGGCCCGGCCCGTCTGGGCATAAGCGCCCACCACACGAAGGCCTATCTGGCTTCTGCTGTAGCTGTAAGCGCTCGAGCACCGAACCTCCAGCCAGATCCAGTCGCCCAGCCGGATGCCGTACTGGTCCATCATCTCCGTAGAGATGACGCACCGATTCTCTGCCGTTTCCGGGTCCAACGACGCATCCCAATCCATCTGGAAGCAGCTGGAATCGTAACCCTCCAGCCACTGGGTCTCGATGGACGTGCTGTACATAAACTCCGGCGCACCCTCCAGCCGGTCGATAAACACCAGGTCCGGCCCGGAGGACAGATTTGCCATATACCGTTCGCTCTCAAAGGTGGTGGTGGGCTGGGGCGGCAGGCCGGGTCCGGCCACCAGCTCGCTGCCCCGGTACACTCCCGCGAAATAGTAGGGCGTGGCCGTCAGCCTTGTCAGCTCACTGACGCCGGGCAGCTGGCCGATCTGGTCCAGCACCTGCTCATCCAGCACCAGGTCGGTGGTATACTTGCCGCTGATGTCCGTCATATTGCCCCGGACAGAGCTGTTTGCCCGCAGGTCCCGCAGCTGTCCGTCATAGCGGATAACGATACCCGACAGCTGGCAGAACAGGATGGCCGCGCACACGCCTGCCAGCACCGGCGCCAGGGAGCGGAAGCCGCCCCGCAGCACCGACAGCCGCGCATAGGTCCGGGGACCGCCCCGCAGGGGACGGGACGGCGTACCCTGGGCGGCGCGGCTCTCCCGGCGGCGCTTTTTGTGCCGCCGCTCCAGGCTGACCACACTGAACACCAGGCAGGACAGAAGCGCCAGCGCCAGGGTCCCCAGGGCGATGACGGCCAGGGCTCCCCAGCCGGGGGCCGCCAGATACTCTGTGGCAGAGCGATGCATGGCCAGGGCGGTGTTGCTGTAATACAGGTCCAGGGACGTGGCGCCGTCCAGCACCACCTCCAGCAGCTTCAGCACCCCCAGGCACACGAAGCGGCTGAGGATCAGGCCCAGTCCCGCCGCCGGCAGGGCCACGGTCCCGGCACAGAACAGGAAATAGGTATGTACGTTCCGCCGGGCAGCGCCCACCCGGATCATGGTGCGGCCAATGCCCCGCTGACGGTATACCAGCAGATAGCCGAACAGCACCAGAAAGCCCAGTCCCGCCGCCAGACATACGCCCGCGATGATCTGCACCAGCCGCAGCATGTCCTCCAGCGCCTGGGACACGGCGGCATAGCCCTGGTCATACACGGTGACGCGGATGGAGGACGGCAGATCCTTTTCCAGACGCTCGATGTACTCCTGGGCCAGGTCGTTTTTCAGCTGCAGCTGCCCCAGTGTGAAGGAGCAGTGGTTCTGCTGCATATCGATATCGTTCCGGACGGGGATATAGACCATGGTCTCGTATTCTTCATTGGCGGAGAAAATACCGCTGACGGTATAGGTATCCTCCGCGTCGAAGCCCTCCCCGGCCCAATAGCTGTAGGGGATCAGGGTATTCCTCCGCACCGCCAGGGACAGGGGCAGACTGTCCCCCACGGACAGGCCCAGATCCTTGGCCACCGCCTGAGAGATCAGGCAGCCCTTGCCGCCTGCGGTATAGTATGCGCCCTCTGCCAGGGTCAGCTCATCCTGCTGAAAGGGCAGCAGGTCCGCCGGCCGGTCCGTGGCCTGCACCGTCAGGGAGTGGGTCGTGACCTGATAGGTCTGGGCCACCTTTTCGATGCCCGTGGAGCCGTCCAGCTTGGGCGGCGTGCCGTCGGGCTGGGTGACGTCCAGCACATCGGTGACGCCGGCGTCTACCCCGTCCAGCTCATACTGCCCCATGGACAGCTGCATGTATGATGCGCCCATCAGGCTGGACTTGGCATAGGAGCCGTGGAGCAGATAGTCGTGCCCGGGGATCCAGATGCTGTCTGCCGGAGGCACATAGTCCTGGCCGGGAATATCTATGCTGGCCTCCCCCGGGATCTCCAGCAGTACCGGCGAGCCGTCCACCATGCGCTGGCCGGTATACAGCATGCGGCTGATGATGGCGTCATAGAGCGGAAGCACCCGGTCATAAGCGGGACGAGGAGTTTCCGCCACTATGTTCCCGTTTTCATCGATGGTCCAGCCGGAGCCATCCTCCGCCGGGACGTGAAGTGTGACCAGCTCCCGCACCTTCACCATGGCCACAAACCGGTCCTTCAGCAGGAGACGGTTGGTCAGCATGCTCAGGTCCGGAGTATAGCCCAGGGCCATGCGGGTGGGCTCCCAGGCCACCAGGGCCGGATCCTCCCGGTCCAGCTTTTCCTCAAATTCCGCCAGGACCTCCCCGGCGTCCGCCACCACCTTGGTGGTGCTGGGATAGCCCGGACCCAGATACTCCACCAGCCCAATGGTGGAATAATTCTCCCGGCACTGGCGCAGGGTGCGCTGCAGGGCGAAGCTCAGCCCCAGGGATGTGCCCAGCAGCGTCACCAGCAGCGTCATCAGCAGCAGAAATGCCACTGACCGTTTGGGGGTCCGCAGGGCGTTTCTGATACCGTGTCTGGCAAACATACGGCCTTCCCTCCTTTGATTTCCGTTATGTAATAAATCTTATTGCAGCCAGGCGTGGAAGGACACGCTGCCGCCGGAGTAACGCGTGTCCTCCTCCAGCAGCAGGGACTGGCCCACCCGGCGGAAGGTCGAGCGCTGCTCCCCGTCCACGCTGAGCACCGTTACGGAATCCACGATGTAGTCATTGTATCGGGTGCCCATGTCCGGACGCTGGGACTCCAGGTCCGTGGGCTGGTCGGCAAGGCCCCACTCGTAAAACCGCAGATGGGGCACGTCCGTCTGCCGATAGTAAGACCCCGCCGTGGGGTAGAAGATCTCCACGTCGGCGTAGCTGGCCACGCCGTACCACTGCTTCTGGGCGATCCAGTCCTCCGGCTCCTCCGTCAGCTGCACCGTGTAGCTGATCCGCTGGGCGGCGGGGTCCAGGGTGGAGGAGACGATCAGGGCCTTGGAGTTGGTCTCCCGGAGCCGGTCGGGGTCTGTCTGGCCGGAAGCGGCCTCCGGGGATACCCCGGTCCGGGCGGGCTTTGGCTCCGTGAGGAAGGTCATGGCCAGGGCGGCGCACAGCAGCACCGCCGCCGCCGACAGCCACACCCCGGGACGGCGATAGTGCAGCACCGACTTCACCCGGTCCCGGACTCCCACCTCGCCGAAGGCCAGGGGGCACAGCACCAGCCTGCGCCGCCGGGGCATGGCGCAGTCCAGCAGGGCCTGGGAATAGGCGGCCCGCTGGGCCCGGTTCATATCCCGCACCACCCGCTCGTCGCAGGCCAGCTCAATGTCCCGGCACAGCAGGACATACGCCGCCCAGATCAGGGGATGGAACCAGTATACCGCCACCAGCAGATGGCCCAGCGGCTTCCACCAGTGGTCCCGGCGGCGCAGATGGGCCCCCTCGTGGCGCAGCACGCTTTGCAGGGTCTCCCCCTCCAGCCCCGAGGGCAGATACACCCGGGGCCGGAAAATGCCCAGGATAAAGGGGGAGGAGATGTCGTCGCAGAGGTAAACCTGCTTCCCCACCCGGATGGAGGCCGCCACCTGCCGCCGCAGCCGCAGATAGCTCGCCGCCGCCCAGCCCAGCACCGCCGCCATGCCCACCAGCCATACCCAGGCCAGGTCCGTCAGGGTGATCCCCGCTCCGGGGGAGGCCGTCTCCATGGCTGCGGCGGCGGGAAGCGCCGCCTGCCCCGGCTGGGGCCGGACGCTGAGAACACTTTCCGGCAGCACCGGGCACATCAGGCACACCGCCACCAGCCCCCACAGCAGGCAGTTGCCCCACTTGGGCATCCGCCGCCGGGTCACCAGCCGCACCGCCAGGATGGCCAGCACCAGAAGTCCGGCGTTGGCGCTCATACCCGCCACCGCCAGGAAGATCCGGCTCAGCACGGTCACTCCTCCTTCCGGAATTTGTCGATCATCTGCTGAATTTCCTCCGCCTCCTGGGCAGACAGGCCCTTCTGGGCGGTAAAGGCCGCCACAAAAGCCGGCAGGGAGCCGTGGAAGGCGTTGTCCACAAACTGCTCGCTGCGGCGGGAGGCGAACTGCTCCCGGGTCAGCACCGCCGACACCAGGCCGTCCTCATTCCGGAACAGCCCCTTTTCGCACAGCTTCCGCAGCACCGTGTAGGTGGTAGGTTTTTTCCAGTTCAGCTCCTGCTCGCACAGCTTCACCAGCTGGCCGGAGGGGATGGGCTCGTGGTCCCACACCAGGTTGGCAAACCGCTCCTGCACCTCACCGATCTCCATATCGCGAACACGCATATCAAATGACCCTCCTTGAAAAGTTTATGGCTTGTAAACTTATATCAGTTTATCATACGTCACCGGCTTTGTCAAGTTAAGGCAAGAGAAATTCGATCTGTGCCATTTGTTTTCACCGGAAGGACAAATGTTGCGCATCTGTCCTTCGTATGGAAAATTTGTGCAATTTCCCTTGCCGCTTTTGCAGCTTGCAGGCATGGGTGTGTCCCGGATTTTTGTAAACCAGGCTGCAAGTTCTATTTTGACGAAACATTTTGCAAGCCCGCCCTGCACAGAACGCATTTTTACCAAACCATTCGGTGTTTTCATGTGCTTAATGGAGAAAATGCGCCCCGGGCGGAATTTTTGCGGAAAACCGATTCACAACCCCGGGCGGGTGTGCTACATTTAACATGGACCAGAAAAAGAAGGACTCTGCGCCCGCCGCAGAGGAAATGTGTAGGAGGTAAATCCATTATGATCCAGCTCACCGACCACGGCATGTACCTGGTAAACGGCGTTCCCCAGGAAACTGCGGCCACGGCCCAGGAGGAAGCCCGCCGCCGGACCATGGCCTGGCAGATCCTGCAGGCCCACAACGTGTCCCCGGATCCCATGCAGCTGCGTATCCGTTTTGACGCCATGGTGTCCCACGACATCACTTATGTGGGCATCATCCAGCAGGCACGGGCCTCCGGCATGAAGGAATTTCCCATTCCCTATGCCCTGACCAACTGTCACAACAGCCTGTGCGCCGTGGGCGGCACCATCAACGAGGACGACCATATGTTCGGCCTGTCCGCCGCCAAGAAGTACGGCGGCATCTACGTTCCCGCCAACCAGAGCGTCATCCACTCCTATGCCCGGGAGCAGATGGCCAAGTGCGGCTCCATGATCCTGGGCTCCGACTCCCACACCCGCTACGGCGCCCTGGGCACCATGGCCGTGGGCGAGGGCGGCCCGGAGCTGGCCAAGCAGCTGCTGAAGAACACCTGGGACACCCCCATGCCCAAGGTGGTGCTGGTGTATCTCACCGGCAAGCCCCGGCAGGGCATCGGCCCCCACGACGTGGCCATTGCCCTGGTGAAGGCCACCTTTGAAAGCGGCTTTGTGAACAACTGCGTGCTGGAGTTTGCCGGCCCCGGCATCCAGAGTCTGCCCATCGACTTCCGCAATGGCATCGACGTGATGACCACGGAGACCACGTGTCTGTCCTCCATCTGGGAGACCGATGAGGTCACCCGGGGCTTCTATGAGGCCCACAAGCGGCCGGAGGACTACAAGCCCCTGCACCCGGGCCAGGACGCCTATTACGACAAGATGATCACCATCGACCTGAGCAGGATGGAGTCCATGATCGCCCTGCCCTTCCACCCCTCCAACGCCTGGACCATCCACGAGTTCCTGGAAAATGCCCAGGAGCTGCTGGCCAAGGTGGAGGCCGACGCCAAGCGCCGCTTCCCCAAGGCCAATCCCCAGCTCACCGATAAGATCCACGACGGCGCCGTCTGGGCCGACCAGGGCGTCATTGCCGGCTGCTCCGGCGGTCTGTTTGACAACATCACCGAGGCGGCGGACATCGTCCGCGGCCGCTATACCGGCTCCGGCGCCTTCAGCTTCGACGTGTACCCCACCTCCGTGCCCGTGTCCCTGGAGCTGATGAAAGTGGGCTCCACCGCTGACCTGCTGGCCTCCGGCGCCATCATCAAGCCCAGCTTCTGCGGCCCCTGCTTCGGCGCAGGGGACGTGCCCGCCAACAACGGCCTGTCCCTGCGGCACACCACCCGCAACTTCCCCAACCGCGAGGGCTCCAAGCCCGGCGAGGGACAGTTCGCCGCCGTGTGCCTGATGGACGCCCGCTCCATCGCCGCCACCGCCGCCAACGGCGGACGCATCACCGCCGCCACCGACGTGGAATACACCCCCATTCATCACGAGTACCACTTCGACAAGGAAGTGTATGACAACCGCCTGTACTACGGCTTCGGCAAGGCCGATCCCAGCGTGGAGCTGGTGATGGGCCCCAACATCACCGACTGGCCCAAGATGTATCAGCTCACCGAGAACCTGCTGGTGGAGCTGGCCGCCGTGATCCACGATCCCGTCACCACCACCGACGAGCTGATCCCCTCCGGTGAAACCTCCTCCTATCGCTCCAACCCCCTGCGTCTGGCGGAGTTCACCCTGTCCCGCCGGGTGCCGGAGTATGTCCCCCGGGCCAAGGACGTGGCCGCCCGGGAGGCCCAGCGCCGCCAGGGCGACGTCCCCGCCGGTCTGCTGGAGGTTCTGGGCCGGGTGGGCGACGCCCAGGCCCTGGCCCAGACTACCCAGTTCGGCTCCTGCGTGTTTGCCAACAAGCCCGGCGACGGCTCCGCCCGGGAGCAGGCCGCCTCCTGCCAGAAGGTCCTGGGCGGCTTCGCCAACATCTGCTATGAATACGCCACCAAGCGCTATCGCAGCAACTGCATCAACTGGGGCATCCTGCCCTTCACCATCGACCAGGGCACGCCCTTCGACTATCAGCCCGGCGACTGCGTGTTTGTCCCCGGCATCCGGGCCGCCATCGAAAACGGCGCAGAGGATATCCCCGCCCAGGTCATCTGCCGCGACGGCAGCGTTCACGATCTGCTGCTCCACGTCCGGGGCCTGACCCAGGATGAGAAGGAGATCATCCTGGACGGCTGCCTGATGAACTACTACGCCGCCAGAATGTAACGCATCCCCGCCCGGGAGGCTTCCCGCCTCCCGGGCACCCCGAACCATACAAACCGCCCCGGAATATTGAAGGAGGAAATATCGCTCATGGAAAAAATCAAGATGGTCACCCCCCTGGTGGAGATGGACGGCGACGAAATGACCCGCATCCTGTGGCAGATGATCAAGGACCAGCTGATCCTGCCCTTTGTGGACCTGAAAACCGAGTATTATGACCTGGGCCTGCTGCACCGCAACGAGACCCAGGATCAGGTCACCGTGGACGCCGCCAACGCCACCCGCCGCCTGGGCGTGGCCGTGAAGTGCGCCACCATCACCCCCAACAAGCAGCGCATGGAGGAATATCCCCAGCTGACCCAGATGTGGAAAAGCCCCAACGGCACCATCCGCTCCATCCTGGACGGCACCGTGTTCCGTGCCCCCATCCTCATCGACAGCATCCACCCGGTGGTGAAGAACTGGAAAAAACCCATCACCATCGCCCGTCACGCCTACGGCGACGTGTATAAGAGCGTGGATCTGTACACCACCGAGCCCGGCGAGTGCACCATGACCTTCAAGGGCCAGAGCGGCGAGGAAAAGACCCTGCTGGTGCAGAAGGTGGACGGTCCCGCCGTGTGGCAGGGCGCCCACAACAAGGAAAAGAGCATCCGCTCCTTCGCCCGGGCCTGCTTCCAGTACGCCATCGACACCCGCCAGGACCTGTGGTTCTCCACCAAGGACACCATCGCCAAGGTCTACGACGGCGAGTTCAAGAAGGTGTTCGAGGAGGAGTTCGAGGGCTATAAGGCCAAGTTCGACGAGCTGGGCATCACCTATTTCTATACCCTCATCGACGACGCCGTGGCCCGGGTCATCCGCAGCCAGGGCGGGTTCATCTGGGCCTGCAAGAACTATGACGGCGACGTCATGAGCGACATGGTGTCCACCGCCTTCGGAAGCCTGGCCATGATGACCTCCGTTCTGGTGTCCCCCGACGGCACCACCGAGTATGAGGCCGCCCACGGCACCGTCACCAAGCACTACTACAAGCACCTGAAGGGCGAGCAGACCTCCACCAACCCCATGGCCACCATTTTTGCCTGGTCCGGCGCTCTGCGCAAGCGGGGCCAGCTGGACGGCCTGACCGACCTGGCCGCCTTTGCCGACAAGCTGGAGGCCGCCTGCTTCGAGACCCTGGGCGACGGCATCATGACCAAGGACCTGGTGGGCCTGGTGGACGAGGGCACCCCCGTCACCGCCGTCAACAGCAGCGAATTCATCGGCGCGATCCACGACCGTCTGGCCGCGAAGCTGTAAAAAAGGGAGGCAGAGAAATGAACCTGCTCATCACCGCCACCGCCGGCACCATGGAGTCCAACGACATCATGGTCACTCTGGAGCCCGCCCAGTCCGGCGGCATCCAGATCAGCCTGACCAGCAACGTTCTTCAGCAGTTCGGCCGCCAGATCGAGGCCGTCATCCGGGACACCCTGACCCACTACGGCATTGAGAATGCCGAGGTCACCGCCGTGGACAAGGGCGCCCTGGACTGCACCGTCCGGGCCCGGGTCACCGCCGCCATTTTCCGGTCCGCCCAGTCCGACGCCTATGAATGGGAGGTCAAATAACATGTATGTGAAAGACAGACTGCGCCGCAGTATGATGTTCGTGCCCGGCAACAACCCCGGCATGATCCGCGACGCCCATATCTACGGGGCCGACTCCATCATGTTCGACCTGGAGGACTCCGTGGCCTATACCGAAAAGGACACCGCCCGCTTCCTGGTGTATAACGCCCTGAAGACCCTGCACTTCGGCTCCAAGGAGACCGTGGTCCGCATCAACGACCTGAGCAGCGGCCTGGGCATCAAGGACCTGGAGGCCGTGGTCCGGGCCGGGGTCCAGGTGGTCCGCCTGCCCAAAACCGACAGCGCCCAGGACGTTATCGACTGCGAGCGGGAGATCCAGCGCATCGAGCGGGAGTCCGGGATCCCCGTGGGCACCACCGGCATGATGGCCGCCATTGAAAGCGCCAACGGCGTTCTCCACGCCGCCGAGATCGCCCACGCCAGCGACCGCCTCATCGGCATCGCCCTGGGAGCCGAGGACTATGTCACCGACCTGAAAACCACCCGCTCCGACGGCATCGAGCTGCTGTTCGCCCGCTGCATGATCCTCAACGCCGCCCGGTCCGCCGGTATCGCCGCCTTGGATACGGTGTATTCCGACGTCAACAACGAGGAGGGCTTCATCGCCGAGGCCACCCTCATCAAGAAGCTGGGCTTCGACGGCAAGTCCGTTATCAATCCCCGCCAGATCGAGCCTCTGCACCATGTGTTCATGCCCAGCGAGAAGGACCTGAACAAGGCCCGGGCCATTATGGACGCCATCGCCGAGGCCAACGCCCGGGGCAGCGGCGTGGCCAGCCTCAAGGGCAAGATGATCGACAAGCCCGTGGTCACCCGGGCCAAGCGCCTGCTGGACCTGTACGAGGCCGGCAGCAAGATCGACGAAGTGGAGGAGATTTGACATGATCGAGCTTGAAAAGATCCCGCATATCCACGAGATCAGCAACCACGGGCCGTACCACGGCGCGCGGGAGAAGAACACCGCCACCTTCCAGGCCCGCTCCACCCGTCAGAACAAGCTGGTGCCCTCCCTGGAGGAGGCCATCCGCCGCACCGGCCTGAAGGACGGCATGACCATCAGCTTCCACCACCACTTCCGCAACGGCGACCACATCATCAACACCGTGGTGGATAAGCTGGCGGAAATGGGCTATAAAAACCTGACCCTGGCGGCCAGCTCCCTGGCCGCGGTCCACGCCCCCCTGATCCGCCACATCCAGAACGGCGTCATCACCCATATCGAGACCTCCGGTATGCGGGGCGAGCTGGCCGAGCAGGTGTCCCGGGGCCTGATCGACTGCCCGGTGGTGTTCCGGTCCCACGGCGGCCGGGCCAGTGCCATCCGCTCCGGCGACCTGCACATTGACGTGGCCTTCCTGGGCGCTCCCTCCTGCGACCCCTACGGCAACGCCAACGGCTACAGCCGGGACGACGAGGACGGCATTGCCTGCGGCTCCCTGGGCTATGCCCGCACCGACGCCACCTATGCCGACAACGTCATCGTCATCACCAACCACCTGGTGGCCTATCCCAACGCCCCCTGGGCCATCCCCGAGTTCGAGGTGGACTATGTGGTCATGACCGACGACATCGGCGACCCCAAGGGCATCATGTCCGGGGCCACCCGCTATACCAAGGACCCCAAGGAGCTGCTGATCGCCAAAACCGCCGCCAACGTCATCGAGGCCGCCGGTTATCTGTACGACGGCTTCTCCATGCAGATGGGCTCCGGCGGCGCCTCCCTGGCCACCGCCCGGTTCCTGCGCCAGAAGATGATCGACCAGAACATCCACTGCCGCTTCGCCCTGGGCGGCATCACCGGTCAGATCGCCGCCATGCACGAGGAGGGCCTCATCGACCGCATCCTGGACGTGCAGAGCTTCGACCTGGACGCCGCCAAGAGCCTGAAAAACAACCACTTCCACCACCAGATCAGCGCCAGCTACTACGCCAGCCACATGGTGGCCGCCGCCGTGGACCAGCTGGACTTCGTGATCCTCTCCGCCCTGGAGATTGACACCGACTTCAACGTCAACGTCCTCACCGGCTCCGACGGCGTCATCCGCGGCGCCATCGGCGGCCATCCCGACACGGCGGAGGGGGCCAGCCTCTCCGTGGTGGTGGCTCCCCTGACCCGGGGCCGCATTCCCACCATCGTCAAGCGCGTCAACACCGTGGTCACCCCCGGCGACGTGGTGGACGTGGTGGTCACCGACCAGGGCATTGCCGTGAATCCCCGGCGGCCCGACGTGAAGGAAAAGCTGGAAAAGGCCGGCCTGCACGTGTTCACCATCGAACAGCTCCAGAAGCGGGCCGAGAAGCTCGTGGGCGTGCCCGATCCCATCCGCTATAAGGACCGCATCGTGGGCGTGGTCATGTACCGCGACAACACCATCATCGACGTGATCCGCCAGATCGACGAGGATGCCTGATCTGCGTATTGTAACGGCGCTGCCCCAGTCCCTGCGCCCGGCGTATGAGGCCCTGCTGGCCTCCGCCGGCCTGCGGGACGAGGGAGACGCCGACTGCACGGCCCTGCTGCTCTCCGGCGGCGGGGCCCTGCTGGCCTGCGGGTCCGTCAGCGGCCGGGTCCTCAAGCAGATCGCCGTGGCCCCCTGGGCCGAGGGGGACGGGGCCTGCGCCCGGATCGTCACCGCCCTGCTGGAGGAGTCCGCCCGGCGGGGCGTGGCCCACCCGTTTCTGTATACCAAGCCGAAAAATGCCCGCCTGTTCCGCAGCCTGGGCTTCTTCCCGGTGGCGGAAACGGCGGACATGCTGATGATGGAGCACCGCCGGGGCGGCGTGGAGCGGTACATCGCCTCCCTTCCGGCGTATGACGGCGAAAGCGGGGCCGTGGTGTGCCACGCCAATCCCTTCACCCGGGGCCACCGGCACCTGGTGGAATACGCCGCCGCCCGCTGTCCCCACCTGTATGTGTTCGTCCTCAGCGAGGAAACCGGGGATTTCCCGGCGGCGGACCGGCTGGCGCTGGTGCGCCGGGGCACGGCGGACCTTCCCAACGTGGACGTGGTCCCCGGCGGGGACTATATCATCTCCCGGGCCACCTTCCCCGCCTATTTCCTCCAGGGGGACCCGGAGCAGGCCCGGTGCGACCTGGAGCTGACCCTGTTCGGAAAGCGCATCGCCCCGGCCCTGGGCATCACCCGGCGGTTCGTGGGCCAGGAGCCCTACTCCCCGGTGACGGCCCGGTATAACCAGCGGATGCAGGCCCTGCTGCCCCAGTGGGGCATCCGCGTGGAGGAAATCCCCCGGCTGGAGGGCATCAGCGCCAGCCGGGTACGTCAGCTGCTGCGCCAGGGCCGCCTGGCGGAGCTCCAACCCCTGGTGCCGGAGACGACCTATGCATACTGTCGAGATCACTTTGGAGCAGGTGCTCCTTGCCCGTGACCGCCGGGTGCAGCGCCAGCGGGAGCTGGCCGCCCGATACGGCGGGACCCTGCTGTCCTTTACCATGAACATCGCCGGTCCCGTCAAGGACGCCCCCCTGGTCCGCCTGGCCTTTCAGGCGGGCCTTGCGTCGCTGGGCCGGGACCTGGGGCAGCCCCTGCACCGGGAGCTCATCCAGGCCCCCACCGGCCCCGAGGCTCTGCTGGTCTATGACCGCCCGGCCCCCTGGGTGAAGGAGCGCTGCCTTCTGCTGGAGGAGCGGGAGGCGGTGGGCCGCCTGTATGACCTGGACGTGCTGTCCCCGGAGGGGGAGAAGCTGTCCCGGCCCCAGAGCCGCCGGTGCCTGATCTGCGGCGGGCCGGTGACGGTGTGCTCCCGCAGCCGGGCCCACGGCCTTGCCGCCATCCGGGAGAGGACGGAGGAGCTTCTCCGGAGCTTTGCCGCCGGTCACCTGGCCCAACTGGCCCGGCAGGCCCTGGAGGACGAGGTGGACCTGACCCCCAAGCCCGGCCTGGTGGACCGCCGCAACACCGGCGCCCATGACGACATGGACCGCCCCCTGTTTCACCGCAGCGCCCAAGTCCTGGAGCCGTATTTCCGGCAGTTTGCCGCCCTGGGCATGGCCGGGGCCTCGCCCCGGGAGCTGCAAAGCCTGGGCCGGGAGGCAGAGCATGCCATGCTGGCCGCCACCGGCGGCGTCAACACCCACAAGGGGGCGCTTTACAGCTTTGCCCTGCTGCTGTCGGCCCTGGGCCGGTGCCTGGCGGAGGGCGGCGACCCCTTTGACACGGCGGCCGTCATTGCCGCGGCACTGCCTCCGGCGGAAAACACCCACGGCAGCGCCGTCCGCAGCCAGTGCGGCGGCGTCCGGCAGGAGGCCCTGTCCGGCTTCCCCACTGCCCGGCATATGCGGGGGATTTTGGAGAGCGCCGGGCCGCTGTCGGCCCTGGTGTGGGCCATGTCCCGGCTGGACGACAGCACCCTGGTCTATCGGGGCGGCCCTCAGGGGCTGGCCTATGTCCGCCGGAGGGCGGCGGAGCTGCTGCGACTACCGGAGGAGGCCCTGCCCCCGGCGCTGGAGGCCCTGGACGATGATCTGATGGCCCGGCGCCTGAGCCCCGGCGGCAGCGCCGATCTGCTGGCCCTGGCCCTGTTCCTCCGCGCCGCCGCCCCGGAGACGTGGCTGTAAAGCGCAAAAATCATCCCCGGAAAGCATAGCTTTCCGGGGATGATTTTTTTCACACGGCAGCGGTCTCCTGAGACGGTTCCTTGGCGGGCTCCTCCTGGCAGAAGGGATACTCCAGTATCCGGGGCAGGCGCATATACCGCCGGAAGTCGTTGCAGAAGGCGGCGTACTCATACCCGGTGCAGATGCGCTCGTCCATCACCACGCCGATGGGCATCATCTTCTTGGTCAGGTCGCCGGATATGTAGTTGGGCACAGGCTTGCCCATGCACACGAACACGCTGGTGGTGCCGAATTCATAGCAGTGGTGGTGGATATAGCTGGTCTTGATGGAGGCCAGGTTGGTGATGAACATGCTGGTGTGGAAGGGGGACAGGTCGATGATCTTCCGGGGCAGCAGGCCGTGCTTATCCAGGTGATAGGCCAGCCACACCACAAATTTCGGCAGCCCCGGCACGGAGAACATGAACTTGGCAAATTTGTCGGTGCTGTTGGACTGATGCTCCGCCTTGTTGGCGTCGATGGCGTCCTTGATCTTCTGGTTCACGGTGAACACCGTGTCGTTCTCGTCCAGATACACCTTCAGCGTGGTCTCGTTGACCACCCCATCGGCCTGCTTTTTCAGGATCACGAAGGACACGCAGAAGTGGTTGCGGCGATAAATGCGGCCGTTCATCACAAAATAATTGAGCTTTGGATTGCGCAGCACCGCCTTGTAATAGGCGGAGATGATGACGCTCATATGGGTCAGCCGGACTCCGGCCCGGCGGTGGGTGCGGATAAAGTCCTTGATGACCTCCTCGTCGATGTTCTCGGTAACGGAGTTCCATGCGTCGTAGCGCTTGGGCATGATATAGGGGATGGCCGCCACCAGCGGCGGCAGATCCTTTACGCGGGTTCCATCAGGGCGCATTGCGTTGCCCTCCTCTTTTGTCAGATGGAGCTATTATACGGCATCTTTACGGGGATTGCAAGACAGAATGCGCAGCAGACTGTAAGCCTTCTGCCCCAAAAGGGCTTTGCCCTTTTGGGGCAAGCAGAAGCGCCGCCCGGATGGGCGGCGCTTCTGCTATTTATGACATGAGTAAGGTTCGTTGTATGGCTCAGTCGTCGTACATTTCGATGAGCTTCAGCAGGTGATCGTAGCGAGCCTTGGCCTCGGCCTCGTTGCGGGCGAACAGATTCTCCGCACGGTCGGGGAACTCGCGGGTCAGACGGCTGTAGCGGGCCTCGTTCATCAGGAAGTCGTGATAGCCGCCGGCGGGAGCCTTGGAATCCAGGGTGAACTTCTTCTCCGCAGCGGGGTTGAAGCGGAACAGGTTCCAGTAACCGCAGTCCACGGCCTTCTTCATTTCCTTCTGGCAGTTCATCATGCCGCCCTTGATGGAGTGCATCTCGCAGGGGCTGTAGCCGATGATCAGGGACGGGCCATGATAGGCCTCGGCCTCGGTGATGGCCTTGATGGTCTGAGCGGGGTTGGCGCCCATGGCCACCTGCGCCACGTACACATAGCCGTACTGCATGGCGATCTCCGCCAGGCTCTTCTTCTTCACTTCCTTACCGGCAGCGGCAAACTGAGCCACCTGGCCGATGTTGGAAGCCTTGGAGGCCTGTCCGCCGGTGTTGGAGTACACCTCGGTGTCGAACACGAAGATGTTGACGTCCTTCTTGCTGGCGATGACGTGGTCCAGGCCGCCGTAACCGATGTCGTAGGCCCAACCGTCGCCGCCGAAGATCCACATGGACTTCTTGGCCAGGTATTCCTTCTTGCTGAGGATGTCGGCAGCCAGGGTGCAGGCGGCGCAGTCGCACAGCAGCTTGCCCTGGGCCTTCAGCTGGGCGGCGTGCTCGGCGAACTGAGGCACGGCGGCCAGCTCCTCCACGGTGGCGATGCTCTCCTCCAGAGCCTTCACATAGGCCCGGGCGGGCTCGGCATTGGCGGTGCCGTCGTCCATGGTATCCAGCCATGCCTGAGCGGCGGCCTTCAGCTCGGGACGGGCCCACTCCACGGCGATCAGCTGGCGGGTCTCGTCGGCCACATCCTGGCGGATCTTATCCTGGCCCACGAACATACCCAGACCGTGCTCGGCGTTATCCTCGAACAGGGAGTTGCACCATGCGGGGCCGTGGCCCTCCTTGTTGGTGCAGTAGGGAGAGGTAGCCGCGGGACCGCCCCAGATGGAGGAGCAGCCGGTGGCGTTGGAGATGTACATATGATCGCCGAACAGCTGGGTGACGAGACGGGCATAGCTGGTCTCGGCGCAGCCGGCGCAGGAGCCGGAGAACTCCAGCATGGGCTGCTTGAACTGGCTGCCCTTGACGGTGTTGTCCTGCATATCCTTCTTCTCGTCAACCTTGGCCACGCAGTAGTCGAACACGTCCTGCTGAGGCAGCTCGCCCTCCTGGGCCACCATGGACAGAGCGTTCACGGGGCAGGCGCCGATGCAGACGCCGCAGCCCATGCAGTCCAGAGGACTGATGGCCATGGTGAACTGATAGGTGCCCTTGCCCTTGCCGGCCTTGACGTCCACGATCTTGGCGGCCTCAGGAGCGTTCTTGGCCTCCTCGGCGGTCAGAGCGAAGGGACGGATGGTGGCGTGGGGGCAGACATAGGCGCACTGGTTGCACTGGATGCACTTGGCAGCGTCCCAGGTGGGGACGGACACGGCCACGCCGCGCTTCTCATAGGCGGAGGCGCCCAGCTCGAACTGGCCGTCCACGTGATCGGAGAAGGCGGAGACGGGCAGGCTGTCGCCGTCCATCTTGCCCACGGGCTCCAGGATCTCCTTGACCATCTTCACAAGCTCCGGCTTACCCTCCAGCTGCTTGTGCTCGGTCTCGTCCACGGCGTCGGCCCACTCGGCGGGCACGTCGATCTTCTTATAGGCGGTGGCGCCCAGGTCGATGGCCTTGTAGTTCATATCCACCACGTCCTGGCCCTTCTTCAGGTAGGAGGCCTTGGCCTTCTCCTTCATGAAGCGGATGGCGTCCTCCTCGGGCATGACCTTGGCCAGGGAGAAGAAAGCGGACTGGAGGATGGTGTTGTTGCGCTTGCCCATACCGATCTCGATGGCCAGGTCGATGGCGTCGATGGTATACAGCTGGATGTTGTTGCGGGCGATATAGCGCTTGGCATCGGCCTTCAGGTGATGGTTCAGCTCATCGAAGTCCCACTGGCAGTTGATCATGAACACGCCGCCGGGCTTCACGTCGTTGACCATCTTGAAGCCCTTGGTGATGTAGCTGGGGTTGTGGCAGGCCACGAAGTCGGCCTTGTTGATATAGTACGGGGAACGGATGGGGTGATCGCCGAAGCGCAGATGGCTGATGGTCACGCCGCCGGTCTTCTTGGAGTCATACTGGAAGTATGCCTGCACGTACTTGTCGGTGTGGTCGCCGATGATCTTGATGGAGTTCTTGTTGGCGCCCACGGTGCCGTCGCCGCCCAGACCCCAGAACTTGCACTCGATGGTGCCGGGAGCAGCGGTGTTGGGACAGTTCTTATCCTCGGGCAGGGACAGGTTGGTCACATCGTCCACGATGCCGATGGTGAACTGGCGCTTCATCTCGTCGCGCTTGAGCTCGTCATACACGGCGAACACGGAGGCAGGAGGCGTGTCCTTGCTGCCCAGGCCGTAACGGCCGCCGATGACCTGGATGTCGCTGCGGCCGGCGTTGGCCAGAGAGGTGACCACATCCTGATACAGGGGCTCGCCCAGAGCGCCGGGCTCCTTGGTGCGGTCCAGAACGGCGATCTTCTTGACGGAGGCAGGAATGGCCTGGATGAGCTTCTCGGGAGCGAAGGGGCGGAACAGGCGGACCTTCACCAGGCCGACCTTCTCGCCGTGGGCATTCAGATAGTCGATGACCTCCTCGGCCACATCGCAGATGGAGCCCATGGCCACGATGACGCGGTCGGCGTCCTCAGCGCCGTAGTAGTTGAACAGGCCGTAGTTGGTGCCCAGCTTGGCGTTGATCTTGTCCATGTACTTCTCCACCACGGCGGGCAGAGCGTCATAGTACTTGTTGCAGGCCTCGCGGTGCTGGAAGAAGATATCGCCATTCTCATGGCTGCCACGCATATGGGGATGCTCGGGATTCAGGGCGTGCTGACGGAACTCCTTCACGGCGTCCATGTCGCACATATCCTTCAGATCCTCGTAATCCCACACGGCGATCTTCTGGATCTCGTGGCTGGTGCGGAAGCCGTCGAAGAAGTTGATGAAGGGAACCTTGCCCTCCAGAGCGGCCAGATGGGCCACAGGGGACAGATCCATGACCTCCTGGACGTTACCCTCGCACAGCATGGCAAAGCCGGTCTGGCGGCAGGCCATCACGTCGGAGTGGTCGCCGAAGATGTTCAGCGCCTGGGTGGACACGGTACGGGCGGAGACATGGAACACGGCGGGCAGCTGCTCGGCTGCGATCTTGTACATGTTGGGGATCATCAGCAGCAGGCCCTGGGAAGCGGTATAGGTGGTGGTCAGAGCGCCTGCGCCCAGAGAACCGTGAACCGCACCGGCAGCGCCGGCCTCAGACTGCATCTCCACCACCTTGACCTGGGTGCCGAAGATGTTCTTCAGCCCGTTGGCGGACCACTGGTCCACAAAGTCGGCCATAGGGGACGACGGGGTGATGGGGTAGATGGCGGCAACCTCGGAGAACGCGTAGGACACGTGCGCCGCAGCGTTGTTACCATCCATGGACTTCATTTTTCTTACCATAAATGAACCTCCTCATAAAAACATTTCGCGGATTTCTCAACGAAACACCATACATTGTGTATAATACCACAATCTTTTTTCTTTGTAAACCGGGTTTTCCCCCTTTTTCACAGATTGAGGCTTTTTCTTCACCATGCACAAAAATTCTCACGCCAACCGGGAAGTTTTTTTGGCAATGTATTTCAAAACGGCGGGATATGTGCTAAAATACAGATGAAACATATCAGAAAGCAACGTGAGACTGTCGAAAAAAATTGGAAATCTTCCGCCATCGGAAAGGAAGATCGTTACGAAAGAAACCCATCAGGGGTGTCTTTCGTTTGCAATCACAGGTTTTTCAGAACTTATTAGGTTCTGAAAAACCGCACGCAGCTTGTCAAAAAGACGTTTTGACAAGCTGCGCAGAACAGAAGCTTTTTTTGTGAAAGGATGTGAGGGGTCATGGTGGTAACGGTACGGTCCCTGGGCCTCAGCGGCATCAGCGGATACGAGGTGTCGGTGGAGTGCTTCCTGTCCGGGGGGCTGCCCGCCTTCGACGTGGTGGGCCTGCCGGACGCGGCGGTGCGGGAATCCCGGGAGCGGGTCCGGGCCGCCATCAAGGCCTGCGGGGCCAGATTCCCCGTCAGCCGCATCACCGTGAACCTGGCCCCGGCGGGCCAGCGCAAGGAGGGGACGGTGTATGACCTGCCCATTCTGCTGGGGATCCTCACAGCGGCGGAGGAGCTGAAGGGCCTGCCGGAGGACGCGGCGTTTTTAGGGGAGCTGAGCCTCACCGGCGCGCTGCGTCCGGTGACGGGGATCCTGCCCATGGCCCTGTGCGCCGCCCGGCTGGGCATCCGCCAGCTGTTTGTCCCGGCCCAGAACGCCCCGGAGGCCACCCTGGCCCAGGGGATCACCGTCTATCCGGTGGAAAACATCGCCCAGCTGGTGGCCCACCTTACCGGCGACGCCCCCATCGCCCCCCAGACCCCCTGGACCCCCTCGCCGGTGTCCCAGGCCCTGCCGGACTTTGCCGACGTCATGGGCCAGGAGAACGTCAAGCGCGCCTTAGAGGTAGCCGCCGCCGGGGGCCACAACGTGCTGCTGATCGGCTCCCCCGGCTCCGGCAAGTCCATGCTGGCCCGGCGGCTGCCGTCCATCCTGCCGGACATGACCCGGCAGGAGTCCCTGCAGACCACGGAGGTCTACTCCGTGGCGGGGATGACGGACCCCGCCCACCCTCTGGTGACCCAGCGGCCCTTCCGCAGCCCCCACCACACCGCCTCGCCGGTGTCCCTGTCCGGCGGCGGCACGGTGCCCCGGCCCGGGGAAATTTCCCTGGCCCACAACGGCATCCTGTTTCTGGACGAGCTGCCGGAGTTCGACAAAACCGCCCTGGAGACCCTGCGCCAGCCCCTGGAGGACGGGGTGGTCACCATCACCCGGGTGTCCGGGTCCCTGACCCTGCCCAGCCGGTTCATGCTGGTGTGCGCCATGAACCCCTGCCGCTGCGGGTGGTACGGGCACCCCTCCGGCCGCTGCACCTGTTCGGAAAGCCAGGTGGAGAGCTATATGCGCCGCATTTCCGGCCCCCTGCTGGACCGCATCGACATGCACATCGAGGTGCCGTCGGTGGAGTACGAGGCCATGCGCCGCCGGGAGAAGCCCGAGACGTCGGCCCAGGTCCGGCAGCGGGTCAACGCCGCCCGGGATATCCAGAAGCGCCGCTTTGCCGGCACCGCCGTCAGCTGCAACGCCTATATGACCCCGGCCATGATCGGGGAATACTGCCTGCTGGACGCCGCCGGGGAGCGGCTGATGAAGGGGGCTTTCGACCGGCTGGGCCTCACCGGCCGCAGCCACGACCGCATTCTCCGCATGGCCCGGACCATCGCCGACCTGGACGCCAGCCCGGATATCCAGGCCGCCCATCTGGCCGAGGCCATCCAGTATCGCAGCAGCACCCTGTTGAAATAGTCCCCCCGGTGGGTTATAATAACTGGAAACCATATACAAGGAGAAACAATCCCATGCACGAGATGATCCTGTGCAAGCTGGGCGAGGTGGTCCTGAAGGGCCTGAACCGCCGCAGCTTTGAAATGAAGCTCATGTCCAACCTCCGCCGCCGCACCGCCCGGTTCGGCAAGTTCCGGGTGTACTCCAAGCAGAGCACCATCTATGTGGAGCCTGCGGAGGAAACCTGCGACCTGACCGGGGCCTATGCCGCCTGCAAGCAGGTTTTCGGCATCATCGCCGTGGCCCGGGCCCTGCCCTGCACCAAGGAGAAGGAGGCCATTCTGGAAACCGCCAAGGCCTATCTGGGCGGCGCCCTGACGGCGGCCCGCAGCTTCAAGGTGGAGAGCAAGCGGGCGGACAAGTCCTTCCCCATGAGCTCCATTCAGCTGAGCCAGTGGGTGGGCGGACACCTGCACGAGGCCTTCCCCAACCTGGCGGTGGATGTCCACCACCCGGAGCTGACGGTGTATGTGGAGGTCCGGGAGGAGGCGGCGTATGTCCACGCCCCGGCGGAGCCTGCCGCAGGCGGCCTGCCCATCGGCATGGGCGGCCGGGCCGTGAGCCTGCTGTCCGGGGGCATCGACTCCCCGGTGGCCAGCTACATGATCGCCAAGCGGGGCGTGGAGCTGGAGATGATCCACTTTGCCTCGCCCCCCTATACCAGTGAGCAGGCCCGGGAAAAGGTTCTTCAGCTGGCCCGGGAGCTGGTGCCCTGGTGCGGGCGGCTGAACGTCACCATTGTCCCCTTTGCCGAGATTCAGGAGGAGATCCGCCGCAATTGCCCGGAGGATCACTTCACCCTGATCATGCGCCGGTTCATGATGCGCCTGGCGGACGCCCTGGCCAAGGACCTGAACTGCCGGGCTCTGGTCACCGGCGAGAGCCTGGGCCAGGTGGCCAGCCAGACCATGGACGCCCTGGCCGTCAGCGGCGACGTGACGGACCTGCCGGTGCTGCGGCCCGTTATCGGCATGGACAAGGAGGAGATCGTCCGCATCGCCCGTCACATCGGCACCTTTGAAACCTCCATCCTGCCCTATGAGGACTGCTGCACCGTGTTCACCCCCCGCCATCCCAAGACCCGCCCCCATGTGGAGGAGGTCCGCGAGATGGAGCAGGCCCTGGACGTGGAGGGTCTGGTCCGCCGGGCCATGGACGGCCGGGAAGTGGTCAAGCTCCGCTGACTCGTTTTAACCCCAACGAAAAGGAAGTGATACCATGCCCCACCAGGCGGAAATTATTGCCGTGGGCACCGAGCTGCTTTTGGGCAATATTGCCAACACCAACGCGCAGTTTCTGTCGCAGCTGCTGGCCTCGGCCGGGGTCAACGTGCTGTACCACACCGCCGTGGGGGACAACCCCCAGCGTCTGCGGGCGGCGGTGGAGATCGCCCGGGGCCGCTGTGACCTGCTGGTGTTCACCGGCGGCTTAGGCCCCACCTATGACGACATGACCAAGGAGACGGTGGCCGAAACCTTCGGCCTGGCCCTGGAGTATCACCCGGAGGTCATGGAGGAAATCCGGCGCTATTTTGACGCCGTATTCCACCGGCCCATGCCCGCCTGCAACCGCCGGCAGGCCATGCTGCCCCAGGGCTGCACGGTGCTGCACAACCCCGTGGGCACCGCCCCGGGCTGCATGTTCACGGCGGGCGGCGTCACGGCGGTGCTGCTGCCGGGGGTGCCTCACGAGTGCCGCTATCTGGCGGAGCACGCCCTGCTTCCCTGGCTTCAGGGGTGCAGCGGCGGCGTTATCCGCAGCCACGACCTGCGAGTGTTCGGCCTGACGGAGCCCCGGGTCCAGGAGCTGCTGGGGGACCTGATGGACCGGGCGGAAAATCCCTCTCTGGCCCCCTATGCCAAGCCCGGCGAGGTGATGCTGCGGCTGACGGCCAAGGGCGAAAGCCCCCAGGACTGCCAGGAGCGCATGGCCCCGCTGTTCTGGGACGTTCGCTCCCGGCTGGGGGACTGTTTATACGGCGTGGACGTGTCCTCCCTGGAGGAGGTGGTCATCACCCGGCTGCGGCAGAAGGGGCTGACCCTTTCGGCGGCGGAGAGCTGCACCGGCGGCCTCATCGCCAAGCGGCTGACGGACGTGCCCGGAGCCTCGGCGGCGTTTCTGGGGGGTGTGGTGTCCTATACCAACGCCGTCAAGGCCGGGGTGCTGGGCGTGCCCCGGGACCTGCTGGAGCAATACGGCGCGGTGTCGGAGCCGGTGGCCCGGGCCATGGCGGAGGGCGTCCGGCGGCTTACCGGCAGCGACCTTTCGGTGTCCGTCACCGGCCTGGCCGGGCCAGACGGCGACGACCGGGGAAACCCCGTGGGCACGGTGTATCTGGGCCTGAGCCTGCCGGGGGAGACCCTGGTGCGGCGGCTGGCCCTGGGCGGCGACCGGCCCCGCATCCGACTTCTGGCCGCCAGCAGCGCATTGGATATGATTCGCAGACACCTTTGTGATCTGCCCATAGAACAGGAATAGGAGAAAAGATAACATGGCAGCAAACCCGATGAACAACAAGAACCTGGGCCGGACCCACAGCAAGGAACTGGCCAAAAACAACCGCGGCAAGCGTACCCGGAAAAACAGCGACTACCAGACTGCGGCCACTGCCGCCCGCCAGGCCCAGGCCCAGAGCCAGGCCGCCCAGAAGGCCCCCTGGCCCACCAAGGTCAAGGTCACCCTGGGCATCATGTTCGGCGTGCTGGTGGCGTGCCTGGTGGTGCGGCTGGCGGTCCCCTCCCTGCAGGAAAACCAGATCCTCAACAGCGCCACCACCCTGCTGCTGGGTCTTTCCTGCGGCGCGCTGTATCTGATCCGCAAGGACTACCCCGCCCCCAAGCCCTCGAAGCTGGACGGCGTGGTCAACGCCGTTCTGATCGTGTTCGCCCTGGTATACGGCCTTCTGGGCGTCTGGGGCCTTCTGCAGCTGTTCGCGTAAAATTGTCCCGCCCTGTCCCGCCTTTGTCCCGGGAATTTCCCGTTGACAACCGGGACAGGGCGTGCTATATTGGGTGATAACAAAAGGCGTTGACGAGGAAGCCGCCTGCGGCAGGCAGCAGAGAGGGGCCCATCTTGGTGCAAGGGTCCCGGCTGAAAGCAGGATGCGTACCGCCTCCGAGCCGTCCGCCCAACGGGCCATGGCCCCAGTAGGCCGGACCGGGCCCTCCCGTTACAGAGGAGCTACGAGCGACGGGACCCGTGTCCCGTAAGCAGGGTGGAACCGTGGAGTAATGCCGATTACCTCACCCCTGAATCACTGTCAGGGGTGGGGATTTTTATTTTCCCGACCCCAATATCAAGGAGGAATCATCATGAGCGAAGAAAACAAGTACACCTTTGAAAACGAGGAATACCGCCGGACCTATTGGCACACCTGCTCCCACGTCCTGGCCCAGGCCGTCAAGCGCCTGCATCCGGAGGTGAAGCTGGCCATCGGCCCGTCCATCGAAAACGGCTTTTATTATGATCTGGACGCGCCCTTTGCCTTCACCCCCGAGGACCTGGCCGAGATCGAGGGCGAAATGCGCAAGATCTGCAAGGAGAAGCTGAAGCTGGAGCGCTTTGAGCTGCCCCGGGAGGAGGCCCTGCAATACATGGAGGAGCGGCAGGAGCCCTACAAGGTGGAACTGATCAACGACCTGCCCGCCGACGCCCACATCTCCTTCTATAAGCAGGGAGAGTTCGTGGACCTGTGCGCCGGTCCCCACCTGGATTCCACCGGCCGCATCAAGGGCAACGCCATCAAGCTGACCGCCTGCAACGCCGCCTATTGGCGGGGCGACAGCAATCGCCAGACCCTGCAGCGCATTTACGGCGTGGCCTTCCCCAGGAAGGAGGAGCTGGACGCCTATCTGGAGCGCATTGAGGAGGCCAAGCGCCGCGACCACCGCAAGCTGGGCAAGGAGCTGGGCCTGTTCATGATGACCGAGGAGGGCCCGGGCTTCCCGTTCTTCCTGCCCAAGGGCATGGTGCTGAAAAACACCCTGCTGGACTATTGGCGGCAGTGCCACAAGCGCTATGGCTATGTGGAGATCTCCACGCCTATCATCCTCAACCAGGAGCTCTGGCACCGCAGCGGCCACTGGGATCACTACAAGGACAATATGTACACCACCGTCATCGACGGCGAGGATTACGCCATCAAGCCCATGAACTGCCCCGGCGGCATGCTGGTCTATAAGAGCGAGCCCCACTCCTACCGCGACCTGCCCCTGCGCATGGCGGAGCTGGGCCTGGTCCACCGCCACGAGATGTCCGGCGCGCTGCACGGCCTGTTCCGCGTCCGCTGCTTCACCCAGGACGACGCCCACATCTTCATGACCCCCGACCAGATGAAGGACGAGATCAAGAACGTCGTGAAGCTGTTTGACGAGATTTACTCCACCTTCGGCCTGACCTATCAGATCGAGCTGTCCACCATGCCCGAGGACCACATGGGCGACGAGAAGGACTGGAAGTTCGCCGAGGATACCCTGCAGGCGGCCATCACCGAAATGGGCAAGGACTTCATCATCAACGCCGGTGACGGCGCGTTCTATGGCCCGAAGCTGGACTTCCATCTGGCCGATTCCCTGGGCCGGACCTGGCAGTGCGGCACCATCCAGCTGGACTTCCAGATGCCCGAGCGCTTCGACCTGGAGTATGTGGGCGAGGACGGCGAGAAGCACCGCCCCGTCATGATCCACCGGGCGCTGCTGGGCTCCATCGAGCGCTTCATCGGCGTCATCACCGAGCACTTTGCCGGCGCCTTCCCGGCATGGCTGTCCCCGGTGCAGGTCAAGCTCCTGCCCGTTACCGACCGGGCCATGGACTATGCCAAAAACGTCGCCGCCCAGCTGGACAGCCAGGGCTTCCGGGTGGAGGTAGACGGCCGCAACGAGAAGATCGGCAAGAAGATCCGGGAGGCCACCCTGGAGAAGATCCCCTTCATGCTGGTGGTGGGCGACCGGGATATGGAGGCGGGCACCGTGTCCGTCCGCACCCGCACCGGTGAGGACCTGGGGGCCATGTCCCTGGCGGACTTCGCCGCCAAGCTCCACGAGATCGTGGACTCCAAGGCAAGACAGTAAAAAAAGAACCCTTTTTCTCCGCCGCCCGGGGCTTCCCGGGCGGCGGAGCTGTTGCCTGCAAGGAGGCAACCGGTCCGGAAAATTTGAGGATTTTGTGATTTAGCCCTTGACATTCTCACAGATTTTGTTATAATAATCCATGCTGTTGTCGCAGCGGAATATATGCAGTGGTATCGAAGTGGTCATAACGAGCACGACTGGAAATCGTGTTGTCGTCAAAAGCGGCACGAGGGTTCAAATCCCTCCCACTGCGCCATATTAACGAAACGGTATAGATGCGTCTGGCGAAAAGCCAGGCGCATCAACCGTTTCCGGGCTTTTTCAAGCCCGGATTTCTTCTCTCAAACCATAGATGCAAATCGCTGTTTCAGAGCGTCTGCCCTGATTTGAACCGGGCGGTTTCCCTTTTCAGGCAGATGCATTCAGCCAGTGCCCTTTTTGAACGGCGTTTTTTCTGACTGGCAGCGGTGTTTTTCTTAAAAAAGAATTACAAAGATTCGGGCGCCGTTTTGTTGGTCTTGACGGACTGAGAAAGCGGCGCCTTTTTTCATTTCAAAAAGGGCGCTGGTCGCAGCGCCTGTATTTGAAGGCCGGAGCAATCATGCTCCGGCCTTATTTTTTATGCACGGGAGGAGTTACATGAGCATCAGCACAGAAGAAAAGGACCGTTACCTCAGAGAAACGGCAATCGTCCTTGCCCGAGAAGGATTTCAGACGGGCAAAACTGATACCGGCAAGCTTCGTGTCCTGCTTGACGGTGCGCCGCTGTGCGAGGTGACCGAGAACGGCGGCATCACCTACGCTGTCGCAGACAGACGCGGAGGCGTTCGTGGCTTGCTTCTGTGAAACGGAGACGAGGGGGCGGGAGGAGACGGGCGAAACCTATGAAGTGGCCGTACCGCTTCCTATGGAAGAAGTCTATGCGCAGCTATCCGTGTGGCTGGGCCGTGCGGTCACGGCGGAGGAACGCTCCAATGCCGTGAAGATCTATTCCATGGTCATGGGCAGCGCGGGCGGCGGTACCTATAACGGGGCCTATGAGCCGGGCGGCAATGCGCCGATGGAACTGGAGGCATCTCTGTTTACAGACCCTGCCACAAAGAACAGTGCAGACCTGGCCATCTATGCCGCCAACGCATGGAACTCCGGCTGGGGCTATGTATGGGGTACCTTCGGCCAAGTGCTGACGCCGGAGCTGCTGCAATATAAGATCTCGCAATACCCGGAGGGCGTAGGGGATGAAGCCAACTTCATCCGTTCCCATTGGCTGAACAGACGCACCACCGACTGCGTGGGGCTCATCAAGGGGTACGGCTGGCTGAACACCGAGACCATGGAGATCCAGTACGGCAGCAATGGTATGCCCGATGTGGGTGCGGACGGTATGTACTATAACGCTGGGCGCAAAGGCAGCATTGAGACCATGCCCGACACGCCGGGACTGGCCGTGTGGAAGTCCGGGCACATCGGTGTATATATTGGAAGCGGTGAGGTCATAGAGGCCATGGACACACGGTACGGCGTGGTAAAAACGAAGCTCCAGGGCCGGGGCTGGAGCCACTGGCTGGAGGTGCCGGGGATCAAGTATGACTAAGGAGGAACGGAAATTGGAAAGTAAGAATATCACCATTGGATTTGACGCAGCCAAATTGGATGCGCTGGAGTTTGTGCTCCGCAAGCAGCGGTCTTCCGTGCAGCGGCGCATGGAGGATGTGCTGCAGCAGCTCTATGAATCGGAAGTCCCGGAAGCGGTGCGGGAGTATGTGGACAGTAAGTCTGCTCCTGCGGCCAGACCCAGGCGGCCTGCAAAAGCATCCGTAACGAAGCAGAAAGAGGGCGATGAGCATGGCACAGCATGAAGAAATCGTCCTGTGGCTGGACCGGAGGTGGAAGAAGGCCATTGAAAAGCACCTCAAGGGTGAGACGCTGCAGGAGCATTTGGAAACTGTGCTGGACGAGCTTTGTAATCAGCTTCCGCAGCGTGAGTATGAGCGCATCAGCCGTGCAATCCAGTCGGAAGCTGCCGCACAGCGTGCGGAGGAAGAAGCTGCCCGAACTTATGCCGCCTACCATGTGACGGAATGCGGCCAGGAATGGTACTTCAAAACCTCGCCCGGTGAGGAACTGTTGGCGGTCGGGAAAAAGCTGCGCGGTTATGTTACGAAGGGCAACGGCGTGGCGCCAGACAAATTCATCGGAATGTTTTTCGGCGGGCAGCCCATCACAGCAAAAGAGTTTGATGCCCTGACAGCCCCTCGCATGGAGAACACCGGAAAGGTGCGCGGCGTGTTCGATGTGAACTTCGACAAGCGGGAGTTCTCCGCTGTTCACATTATAGATGGTTGGCAGACCTGGGCAATGCGTGATGTATCGGTGGCGGTCTATCACGCCACCCGGTCGCAATTCGCATCTGGCGATGATAAGTGGCGCAAACTGTTGGATCATCTGAATGGCAAAGAGATCACCTCGGCGGGACATCTCTCTGCACGGAATTTTTCTTTCGGTGAGGAGATCATCGAATCGGATGGCAAGCTCAACTTTTATCTGCAGGCGGACTTCGATGTGGATGCCGCCTTCGGTACATTCGTCTGCACCGATCAGAACGATGACTGGCTCAACATCTATGCCAACTACGACATCGAGAAAGACCGTCTCTGTGATACACTGGAGCTGAATCTCTGCAAAGGAGATGGCACAGAAGAGAACTGGAGCTATCACCTCAACGCCGCTGAGCAGGAGGTGTTGGCACGCAAGATGGAGGCGTTCTACCAGCAGCAGACCGGCACGAGCCTGCACGAGTACGCCCGGCAGCTTCGGGAGAGTGGATCACAGACTCCTGAAATGCAGATGTAAGCATGGCAGGCAGAGGTTTACAAGGTTTTCTCTTGACTGATTATCGGCGCACCGATATAATAAGAGCGGTGATGTATATGACGATCCAACAGATACTGCGGGAAAAGAACCTCTCCCGCTACCAGCTCTCCAAGAAAAGCGGTGTGCCTTGGGCAACGCTGGCGGACATCTGCTCCGGCAAGACAACGCTCTCCCGATGCAGTGCCGGTACACTCATGAAGCTATCCTCCACACTGGATATCCCGATGGAACAGCTCATTACGCTGACCGTGGAGAAACCACAAATGCATGGCGGCAAGCCGACTGACCGAACCTATTTGGAAAAGAATCTGCCTGCCAGTCTGGATAAAGCGCTTCGTGAGTACATTCAGGGCGAAAAGGACAAGGTGTCTTATATGGACTGTCTGTGGGGAGAATTGTATAGTGCGATTAACTCCAATCAGTGGAGCAATGCCATCACGCAGGAGCAGGCTGATTATCTTCGCGCAAAATATCTATTTTGAAAATGTCCCGGAACTACTGCCGATCCAGCGTGAATTCTACCTGACCATGCTGACCGAGCGCAAGGAGAAGATTTTGGATTACAGCTTGGAACTTCTGATGGAGCAGGAGCAGCACACTTCGCCAGTGCTGGAGATGTGAAACCGAATATTCTATTTGGAGAGTCGTGCCAATTGGTGCGGCTCTCTTTTTTCGCCTCCGATATATGTCGGCTGAGATGCCGAGCAGGAGATGCCCCGTGTCCACCCCTGTGGGCCGCTGTGTGGCCTCGTGGGAGCGCGGGAGGGTAAGGATAGCGCCCTGGCAGGTTGAGCGAGGTTTTGGGCCGATTTTCGGTGCGCCGAAATCGGGGCAGGAGAAAGCCTTTGGCGCTTTATTGCGCCATTGGCCCTTACGGCAGCCCGCAGTGCGGACTGCCACGGAGGTTTGTGCCACTTTGAAATTGACGCTGATCATGCGGAGACGAATATGCTTTGGCGCTATTTCTTGTAAAAATGCCTGTTTGCCCCGTGTTTGCAGGGCCTTTGGGAGGCTCTGACTCTCAATGGAAGGAGGTGCAGTTCAATGGATAAAAACGGAAAAAGCCGACACTCTGTCTGGCTGTCAGACGAGGTGTGGCAAGAGGTGGACGCATTCTATAAGCTGGATAACTGCCCTACTCGCAACGAGTTTGTGGAGAAGGCGCTGCGGCAGTATTGCGGTCGTCTGCACGCCGAGCGGACAAGTGCGTATCTGCCCCGTGCGCTACAGGAGATGCTGGAGGGCACACTGGGTGTGTTCGGCGACAGGCTGGGCAAGCTGCTGTTCAAGCTGGTGGTGGAGCACAACATGACCAACCATCTGCTGGGCGGCGACATAGACATGACCCGGGACGAGTACAACAAAATGCGCGGTAACAGTGTCCGGGAGGTGGCGGGTACGCATGGAAACATCTCTTTTAGGGATGTGCTTCTGTTCCACCGGGAGGAGTAACCGATGGCACGGCTGATACAGAAAAGCGGGTACATCCAAGGAGGTCGTGCGGCAAGATACATGGAGTATGTTGCCAAGCGAGACGGCGTGGAGGTCCTTCAAAGCACCGAACCGGTGACTAAAAAACAGATGCAGTTCCTCACAAAACTGCTGAAGGACTTCCCGGACGCAAAGGAGCTCTTCGAGTACGCCGACTACCTGCAGACACCCAACCGGGGTACGGCGTCTGCGTTTATTGTTGCAGCGCTGGACACGCATCTGCATGAATTGGAATCCGAGAGCGGCTATATGGCCTACATCGCCAACCGACCCCGGGCGGAAAAGCGCGGCGGTCACGGGCTATTCAGTGCAGAAGATGTCACGGATCTTAAGGCGGCAAAAAGCGAACTGGAGACTCACGCCGGAAAAGTGTGGACCTTCATTTTCTCCCTGCGGCGGGAGGATGCGGAGCGCCTGGGATACAGCAAAGCAGCCGCATGGCAGAACCTATTGAAGCAGGAGAGCCACTCCATTGCGGAGGCCATGCGTATTCCACCGGAGAAGTTTCGTTGGTATGCGGCATATCACGACGAGGGACACCATCCGCACATACACATGATGGCGTGGTCGGACGATCCCAAGGTGGGGTTTCTAACGCAGAAGGGGATCGCATCGATTCGGTCCAAGATGACGAACGAAATTTTTCGGGACGAGATGACGGAGCTTTACATTCGGAAGGATGCCGCCTACAAGGAGAGTATACAAACCGCCAAGGCATTGTTACTAGAGCGCATTCGGGCGTTGGAAACCGGTGCCGCCGATGACCCCGGGCTTGCGAAAGAGCTGCAAGAACTCTCCCAGGCACTGGCGCAGGTCGGCGGCAAACATGTCTATTCCTATCTGCCAAAATCGGTCAAGGCACAGGTGGATGCCATTGTGGAGCGGCTGGCGCAGCTCCCGGAGGTGGCGGCTTGCTACGACCAATGGTGGCAGCTGAAAGACGAGATTGCGGGCTACTATGGGCAGAACACGCCACCCCGCCAGCCGCTGACGCAGCGGAAGGAGTTTCGCTCTCTTAAAAACTGGATCATCCGAGAGGCAGAGGATATCTCGTTTTCCCCGTCTGCTGACAGTGTGGAGCCGGGGGAAAAGCAATCGACAGAGAAAACGCCGCCCATCCGTGGCTCTGCTGATGTGCAGCCAGTGGGAGAAGCTGTGTCTGCAAGGCATATTCCGGCAAATGCGGTCATGCGGCTGCTGCATCATATGGGGCAGATATTTAGGACGAGTATGCCGGTCATCCCACCTGCGCTGCGTATTGACTCCAAGCGCCGCAGGCGGTTACAGGAGAAGCGCATGGCCATGGGCCACAAGCGGAACGATCATGAGGACGAGCAGCTCCACCATGTCAACGACAACACCATGCGATAATGCAAGGAGGGAAATGCATGGGCAAATTTGTATATTTCACATCCGCAGAGAAACGGCAGGCCAACGAGGTTGACCTGCCGTCTTTTCTGTTGGATCGAGGCGAGAAACTCATTATGGCCGGACGGGAGTACCGGCTGGTCAGCGACCACAGCATCACCGTGCGCGGACCGATGTGGTATGACCATGCCGCACGGAAAGGCGGACGCGCCATCAGCTTCGTGCAGCAATTCTACGACAAGACCTATCCCGAAGCGGTGTCCATACTGCTGGGCCGGGACGGACAGGGCATTATTCCCATCGCAAAGCAGGAACCGGAGCCGCAGGAGCCAAAGCCCTTTGCCCTGCCGAAGCCTTACTTGACTATGCGCAGGATGTATGCCTATCTCACCAAGCACAGGTGCATTGACCGGGATGTGGTCACGGCGTTTGTGCAGGAGAAGATGCTCTATGAGGACGACCCACACCACAACTGCGTGTTTGTCGGTCTGGATGAAAACGGAGAAGCCCGGCATGCACATCTGCGCAGCACCGGCTCCCAAGGCAAAGTATTCCGCATCAATGTGGAGAGCAGCGACATAAAACACAGCTTCCACAAAAACGGGACGGACCGTTCCCTCTATGTCTTTGAAGCACCCATTGATCTACTGTCTCACATTACCCTCTACCCGGCAGGTTGGCTGGAGCACAGCTATGTGGCCTGCTGCGGCACCTCCATCCAGCCCGTACTGGAGCGCCTGCGGCAGAACCCGAAGCTGGACACGGTGTACCTCTGTTTGGATAATGACGAGGCGGGTGAGGATGCTTGCGACGGTATGCTGGATACCCTGGAGGATATGGGCTACGATGTGGAGCGTCTGCGCCCGGAGGGGAAGGACTGGAACGATGACCTGCGGGCAAAGCGGGGCAAAGCGAAAACCCCGACAGCATAAGGCTGTCGGGGTAAATTCATTCATCCAACATCAATTGCCCATCCAGCGCCTGCTGTTTTAGTCGCTGGAGCTGTTCTTTTTCTAGCTGGGCAATGCTCTTTTCGGGTGTAGGCAGATCTTCCGGCATTGTGCCGCCGATTTTTTCGATAGCCTCGCGGACCTCACTGCCGACTTTGTAATGCACGGCAGTGGCGGTATCAGCGCTATCCACGCCATCCTTCCGAAGCTTTTCCTCTGTTTGGGAAATACGGAACAGATTTGCGATCAGTTCCGTGCTGCCCATATAGTCAAGGATCTTCTGCCCTACTTCCAAATTTTTCTTCCGATGTATGTCGTCCACGGTCATGCCGCCGTACAATCCCATGTACCCGGCGTTTTGGAATACGGCAAACTCATCCGCTGTGATCACGCCGGCATTCCGTGCGGCCTCGGCCAACAGCTGATTCCACTGTTTTATATCGCCGCGAACGACCAACCGACGGCTGTCTTCGTCCAACTGATTAAATCGGTCCGCAACCTCCTGCCGATAAGTTTGGATAGCAAAGTAGGTTTGCCCCAAAGCAATGACCTCTTTGCGCGGATCGCCGTTCTGCACGATCAGATAACAGGCATAGCGGGACAATTCATAGTCGACAATGCTTTTTGTCGTTGCGCCGGCTTTAACGATTTTCCTAACCTCAGGAAAATCGGCAGCTGTGTCGTGGCCGCTGTTTTCACAGGCGATCATAGCGCGTTTGATGACCTTGGCAAAATTTTCCCATTTTGCATAATCCAAAACCGGGGCCAATTCTCTGGCACACCAGTATTCAGACCCGTCGGGACGGGTCCTGCGTATATCCTCAAAACATTTATATTCAGAGGCAACGAGATGACTCATGTACTGTCCCTCCCTTAGTTTTACACGATAATAGTAACATAGATCCATAAAAAAGGAAAGGAGAAAACTCGTGACAGATGCTCTATGGATCCTCCTTGCAGCGGGCGGCGTCATGGCGGCGGTCATAGGCTGCCTGACGCTGCTGAATAGCCGCTACACCCTCAACAACATCAAATCCAAAACCGTAGGCGACGGCCAGCATGGCACGGCGCGGTGGGCTACCGATGCGGAGATCCGCAAGGCCTATGCCCTCGTGCCGTTCCAAGCGGCAAGTTGGCGCAAAGGGCTGCGCCGCCCGGAAGTGCAGGGGCTGGTGCTGGGCAGCATCAGCCATAAGCGCGGCATCACCGCACTGGTGGATAAGGACGATGTGCATTGCCTTATCCTGCGCAAGGTATCAGTGTACAAGGTCAGCAAGTTTTCCTACGCACATCGCGTGGGAAATGGTGGCTGTCTAAGTGTATATGGTGCATAGCAAGCTGTACTTTATACTTTGCCTGTGAAATGATTGCCATAATAGGCACAGCGATTCTGACACCCGTTACCTTCGGCCTAAACAACACGCCCGAAATCACCGCATTCTTGTTTTCGGAGGTCTTGTGTGGAGAGACAATTTCACTCACGCCGGCAAGTGTTATCCTATACGCTTTGCTCCTTCCGTTTGTGACGCTTACGGCCGTATGTATGCTGCAAACACTCTTAAACCTTGTGGCCCGTCCGGCCATCAGCTTTCTAATATGCTTTGTCACATATATTGCTGCCGCATATTTCCCCATTGAATGGTTGGTCGGCAACGGAGCGATGGTGATGCGATACCAGCTTTTTGATGCAAATGGATTGAGTTATCGTAAAGAACTGGTGTTTACACTGCTACTGTTGCTCTTATCAATAGGCGCAGGATATTTACTGATACAAAGAAAAGACCTCATATCTCTTGAAAAATAGGACGGTGATACGATGAATATTGTGGTGGATCATGTCACAAAAACCATTCACAGAGCGGTCGTGCTGCAAGACATCAGTTTGAATTTTGAAAGCGGAAAAGTCTACGGATTGCAAGGGGAAAATGGATCGGGTAAAACGATGCTTTTACGTCTGATGTGTGGGTTGATCTATGCGACAGAGGGCAGTGTTTCAGTAAATGATCGTCGCCTGGGGAAGGATCTGGATTTCCCTGAATCTGTGGGCGTGATGATCGAGAGTCCCGCATTTATTGACGAGTATACCGGGCAAAAAAACCTGGAGTTGCTTGCCGGTCTAAAACAGCTGATCTCGGTCTCCGACATCCATAACACCCTGCAAGCGGTTGGCCTGGACCCGAATGATAAACGGACTTTCAAAAAATATTCATTAGGCATGAAACAACGTCTGGGTATTGCTGCGGCCTTGATGGAAAAGCCCGATCTGCTGATTTTGGATGAACCCACAAATGCACTGGATGAGCAGGGCGTTGCTATGATCGCACAGTTGATCCGTAAAGAATGTCAGCGCAGTGCATTAGTAGTCGTTGCGTGCCATGATGCTGACTTTGTGCAGAGCGTATCGGATGTTGTTATTCAAATGCAAGCGGGAAGGGTAACATCGGTGATAGGCAAATGAAAGACAAAAAGAAATTCTGGCTGATTTTCTCCGTTGCGGCAGTAGTGCTCTTTGTTTGGATGATCCGCTATAAAGCAATTAATCAGGATTATCGTCAACGATGGTCTGCCAATACAGAGAAGACATACTCCGTTGGAGAAATCGTTCCTATTGCGCCGGATTTTGTCGGGTATAATTTGGCGGCTGAAGGCTATATGCTTCGGGTCAACCGTTTTGAAATTGTAGATTATCGTGCCTATACTTCAGCTTTGCAGTATGACGGGACCGATCGAAGTCGGATCCCCGATAAGGTCGCATTGGTCAGCGTTACTGTTTCGCAGCAGAATAGTCCCGCAGAAGGATTCCCTTTAACGGAACTATCATTATACACCACGGATATGCTCATGAATATGGATTGGGATCTCTTGGGTGTGGTCAATCCTATATTGGACGGTGCCACCGGGATTCGGTTACAGGATGGCGCCTCATGTGATATTTTGCTGCCATTTGATCTGTATAGATATCGCTTCACATCCGCTGAATGGAATCGTTTAGAGCAAAGCAATATCTGGCTGCAAGTGACAAATTATCCTACCAGAAAAATCGTTCGAGTGAATATAGGTGAGGAGTAACTGTAGTTCCGGATTTTCGTATTACTAAATAGATGTTGCCATCCCTTATCTGTGCATTAGTAGAACATACACCATCCCGCAAGGGTAGTGTATGTTCTACTTTTAGAATATTGACAACTTGGGCTGCTGTTTTACAGGCTGAGTCATAAAGCATTCTTCCAGGACTCTCGTGAAAAGCCGCTTTTCAGCCCTTGCTTCATCAGTTCCACTCAGAACCAGTACTTCTTGTAGAACTCGCAGCAAATACCGCGGTATTGGTTCACAATAATTATTCTTTGATTTGTCCTATCAATTCAATCATTCCGACGGATTCTAAAAGTCGAAAGACTTGCTACTTTCTCATGCGGTCTCCCTTCCGTTGTCCTGTTTTCTTATTTAGAGGTATCCAAAATGAGGAAAAAGAAGTTATGTCTAAGCCGTTTGCTGCCTGTTATAGCGGCGCTGCTTGTACTCGTTATGTTTCGCACGGTTTTTATCCTGGGCTATGTGCCTACTAACTCTATGAAACCGACGCTCGAAGCTGGTAGCTTGATCCTCGGTGTACGAATCAAAGGCAGCTTTGAAGTCGGAGACGTTGTTATCTTTTGCCATGGCGGGAATCTTTTTGTCAAGCGTATTGCGGCGGTTGGTGGGAATGTGGTCATGCATAACGGAATCAACATGTCTGTACCCGAAGGCTCCTACTACATGCTGGGAGACAATGCGGATGACTCCTATGATTCCCGTTACTGGGACGAACCATTTGTACCAGTAACAACAGTTGTTGCTAAAGTATGGCTCCCGATAGGAAGTCGATAATAGAGGGGCAATCGCACGATTAGGTTGGCCGTGTGATGATGGATGCCAGTTTTTCCAAACCGTGCCGTTCAACAAAACGATAGGCATCAAAAAGATCGGAGAATTCCAGTGCTTCACTATAATATTCAGTGTAGCCCTGCGCTGACCTCATCAATGGATGTTGGCCGTTTACATTGATGGAAATATAGTATCTCAGCTCTGCCTGTTTCATTTTGTTTCGATTATCCTTTCTCACAGCATAGCTCTCATTATACGCCAGGGAATAGCCTTAATAAAGTTTTTTTGATAATTCCGCATCTTTTTCGACAAAAAAAGCCCGTCACTCAGAGGTAAACTCTCAGTGATGGGTCTTTATGAGTTTGTATGAGGAATAACAAGCCGAACTCGGCACAGCTGCCCTTGGCAAAAAAACAAGGCGGAGCTTTCGTAAATCTATACAATTTGCGAAAGGTTCGGAAAAACCCGTTGTCGCAGCGCCGTTTCCGGCCCGTGTGACGGAAATGCTGACGGCGCAAAGTCCGCCGCCGGGGCAAGAGAAAGGAAGCATATGCTTTGAACCACCCGCATCTTGTGCTCCAGGGAGGAATGGACATAGACCTGGAGCGTAGTCCGGACATCGGCATGGCCCAGCATCTCGCTCAAGCTCTTGATGTCCACACCCTGCTCCACGCAGCGCGACGCATAGGTGTGCCGCAGCACATGGAAATTTCGATAAGGGATCCCCGCCGCCTTCAGCAATGCGCGGTACTGGTATTGCAGTGTCCGCGGTTCCAGCGGAGCAGACTTACCGGTCAGAAAATAGTTCTCCTCATTCCTGACCGGGCAAACCGTTTGCCTTAAAAGGGCCAGCATATCCTCTGGCAGCGGGATCGTGCGCCGGGCGTTGTCGGTTTTCGGCGGTTGCACCACCAGGTGGGTGTGCATGCCCTTTTTCATTCGCTGGGCCGTCTTGGTGACATGGATCACCCCATTACATAAATCAATATCCTTATACTGGAGCGCACATAGCTCCCCCAAGCGCAGACCGGCATTCAGCGCAAGCAGGACCCCAACGCCCGCCATGCTGGGCGCTTCCAGGACCTTTTTTGCCAACCGCCCAATCTCGTCTGCGAAAAACACCTCGATCTTTTTTCGGTGATAGACGGGCAGTTCGGCATTCACACCGGGACAGCTGCAGTCCAGCTTTTTGGCTGTATACTTCAGAATTGACTTTAGTAATACGCCGATGTCCCTGGCGCTTTTGCCGGATAGTCCGCTTCGCTGCAAGCGGCGCAGGAAATCAGAAATCTGATCCGCCGTCAGCTGACAGATAGGGGCCGTTTCCAAAGCAGGCAAGATATAATGCTGCGTCAGATAGGAATACCGATTCCAGGATGATGCTTTCAGAACATGGCTTTTCTCGCTTAAAAACAGTTCTGCGGCCTGGGCCAAGGTCGCAGCAGATGCTTGCACGGCAGGCTTCTCTGGCAGCGTCTCAATGCATTGCTGCCGCTTGGCCCGGCACGCCTTATAGCTGTCGGCGTAAACATACCCATACTCAGCCTGCCCGGAAGCTGTGCGGCCGCGAATATATCGCCCCTCCCAGCGCCCGTCTTTCCGCTTGTAAATATTTTCTCCTCTTTTAGGCATGACCAACGCTCCTCCTTGACGATGTTTTTGACGGCGTAAACGATTTTGTGATTGGGAATATTTGTAAAATAGGCCCTTGAGTAGCAAGTGATTCTATGCGGCATTTATAATTTGTACCTACTTTTCGCTAAATTTCCGCAATTTAGGTATTGACTTCCCTCAAAAAAGACGATACAATGTGGATACATAGGTGGATTCTACTTTCGCAAATTGTATAGATTTACGAAAGAAAACTTCACCTCTACACCAACCAAAATCATTATCCCCCTAAAAGGATAAATGATACCGTAAAATTTCATAAGAAGTCCGAGGATGCTGCACGGCTGTTGCCCGAGCTGTAAAAGGCCAGGCGACCGCCTAAAAGGAAAGGGGTGCAATTCCCCATGCGGTCGGCACTGTAAGCGCAAGGATATGATCGAGGCGGGAAACCGCTGGGACGAAAGTCCGTCATTGCGAGAAAATCGTGAGAAGACAGATCATAAACGCAGAGAGGTTATCTCATGGCGCAAGTCAGTAGAATTGTGTAGTTAGGACTCAAAGGCAGCGGGCGCTCTCTCCGTGGTGCTGATATGGCAGAAGTGTACGCTGATGACCCGGTATGGGTTTATCAGCGCTTTTTTTGTCATGAATCATTAAGGAGGTGTGCCCATGGGTAAAGTAGCAGGTGCGCAAAATTTTGACGGAGCGAATTGGTACGAGCAGCACATTGCCAAAAGAACACGGGATGCATTGGCTGAACAGGACTGCGCATTTGCGGAAAAACACGCTGGCGACAGCCTGGATCAGCTGGCTGCCTATCTCCGGCGCTGCGCCGGACATTGGGGAAAGTCCCCTGCCCCCATCGAGATCGTCGGCGGCAGTTACATAGCAGAGCGCTTTGGCGATTGGAAAGATGCGCTGAGAGCCGCTCATTTGAATCCTATATACAAAAACCCCCGCAATAGAAATTGCGGGCGCTATCAAAAAGAAAAGAGTATCCAAATTCAGCTGCATCGGGTCGAGCGTGACGCTAAACGGGCAGCACGGGCCGAGCGAGCCAAGCAGCGCCAAAGTAAATACGCTGCTCACGAAGCCACGGAGGAAACCTCCGTTGCAACAGATGTAATGCTTGAGTAAGGTTTGCCAAGTCGAGGGCGGAGATCCGCCAGCTTTCCATATGGGCAGAGGGGGCTTAGCCAGCCCCTTCCGCCCAATCCTCTTAACGAAAGCACCTTTCGCCTTGGACAGATCGGAACGCAATACCAATTATAATAGGGTGTCGCGCCTCTATATAACCTTGTTATTTTCTTATTGGGCGCGAAAGTATGCTCACAGCTAAGGTAATAATGTCGGCAGGCCTTATTATAAAAAATTTTCTGAGAGGAGATTGGAAATGCAAAAGACAGCGAAAAAGTTCCTTTCAATGCTGCTTGCGCTCATGATGGTTCTGTCCATCCTTCCCACGGCAGTTTTTGCAACGGAACAAGGCACAGTAGCTGCGCCGCTGGATAGTATTGTTCCCTATGGTGCGAATGACCAGACTACAGGAACGGCAACTATCAGTGTGCAGAACTCTGTGACCTTTACCGGCTACTCTGCTTTCGAGAATGTGCCCTATTATTTGGTCACCGTTCCCACAGGCACGACCTATGTAAAGGCCACATACAAAGACGCTGCCATACTGACCAATGCCACAAGCGGTGTTGCATCCGGCTACTACGCCGATGTGCCGCAGTGGACTGGCGGCGGTGTAGAAATGGCCTATACGGAGAGCGGTGGGGATATCACAATTACAATTCCCTTGAACTACTCCCGTACCGCCGAGGATGGGACTACGGTCCAAAAGAGCTTTGTGCTGGGTGCAGATGGTAGCGGAACTGCCTATGCGCCGGAGTATGACGGCAGCGCCAGCTATGCGCCTGTCCATTTCCTCGCCTTCACCTATGAAGGCAAGTCGGCACCTACGGTCGCTCCCGGTGCAATTGCCACAGCTAATGTAACACTCGGTAATGCCTGGACGCTGGATGTGGCTGAAATGTTTACGGATGCCGATGGCGATGCGCTGACCTATACGGCAACCGTCAACGGCGCTACGCAAACGCTGAACGGCTCTACCTTGAGCTATACCCCTACTGCGGCTGGTGAGTATACGATCGTGCTTACCGCTACCGACGACAGCGGCACGGCCACCCACACCATTGTTCTGACCGCTGCGGAGGGCACACAGGTCCCGCGGCTGAAGAGCGGCGTCCCGGTCACCGCAAGTGCAACCGTTTCGGTAGGATACGCCTATAACCTGTCCGATCTGCAGGCTGGCAACATCTTCGAGAATCCGGACGGTTCTTCCTTGAGCTACACCGACTACTATTATTATAGAACAGCCGGGACTGGCGAAAGGAAGGGGCCTTACTACTTCTCCACGGCTCTGTTCGGTGCTACCACGATCCAAATCACGGAGAACACCGCCGATACATATGTCTATGAGTTCCATGCCATGAACTCTGCCGGTCTGTCCACGGACACCTGGACGCTGACACTGACCGTAAGTGACTCGATCGAGCAACACTATACTTTCCATGTTGGTCAGGATATGAACTATTCCACCAATGGCAGCCAGTATCCGCTGATCAAGCTCTACAAGACGGCTGGTCTTGACGATAAGGGCGCTGACTACCTGGCTTCCTATGAAGTTGATGGCAAGACCCAGTACATCTATGAGGACCATGACCAGTCCATCGCCGTGGTTAACGGCAAATACATGATCACTGTCAAGGGGCAGGATTATGAGCTGAAAGGTTACAGCCCTCTGACCTTTAAGGCCAGTGATTTTACCACGGCTGCGCCCGATTCTACCGGCACGCTGGCAGATAACTACAACAATTTCTATGCCAGCCTGGCTGCCGGCAGATATTCCTTCCGCGCCTATGGCTACAAAGCTTCGGAAACCAGCGCAAATGTTTACCTGGGCGGCCACAGCTTGACCCTGCCCACTGAGACCAATGTGGACGGCGGCACCGGCGGCGGCACGGATATTTATCTGCGCCTGCACTCCATCTATACCACGAGCAAAAAGAACAGCACCGACTACTTTACTGCTGATGACTATACGGCTCGTGTGGCCATGCCCATTATGGGCGGTGATGTGCAGCACGGAACACCCTATCCTTCCGGCAACTACACCTACTATCCCTTCATGATGTACGCTGCCGGCAACGCGGCTCTTTGGAACGCCTATGTGGAGCCTACCGCAACAACCGCTGACAGCTTCATCTTCACGCAGTCTATCAATAATACGACTGCTGCGGGGTACTCGGTAGTTACCAAGAATCTGTCGCTCTCCCAGGCGATAACGATGACTGCGACGGTTCCCGACTACGCAGATTTTACGCTCTACTTCCAGTATAATAACTTCAACACGAAGCCCATCAATCCGACTGGAGAGGCTGAAACTGACGCTGCTGCCGGCACAAAGACTCTGACCTACAAAATCAGCAAGAGCAATTCCAACTACACCTGGCGTTTGGAGGACAATCGCTCTGGTGTGACGAACTATGTCACCAAGGCCGGTTGGCTCAAGAGCAATTCTGCCGACTTCTCCAAGACCTTCACCTTCAACAGTGGAGATTGCACGAATCAGTACTATCACGAGTTCGACAACCTTGGCACCATTACCAAGACCCGTGACGAGGCCGAGATCCAGGCGTATTTGGATCCCACCGGCTATAAGTACACGGAAAAGACTTCGGAGCGTGTCCGCGCCTACCGTCTGTGGCAGATCATTGACAGCGATGCCATGAACATCATGATCGAGCCCGAGTTCAAGGTCAAAGTGCTGAGCGAGAAGGGCTCTGTCGATGTATCGAACGGCGGCAATGCCAAGGGCAACTGGCTGGATGTCACACCCAATGGCACAACTATCGTTGCCGTGAACTATAAGGCGCTGGATGTCTATACGACCGCTGACGAGCACGGCACCCACGGCGGCCTCTACCCGGCCACCAATCCCGAGCGCACCAGTGTGTTCGTGCTTACCAATGATGCCAGCGAAAACGGCAATGCAAAAGCCAATATCGCCTATAATTCCAATGGCTTGACATCTTCCCGCCCGTCTGCTTGGGATTACAACTACGATAACTGGTTCTATCTGAGCTCCGATACCGCTCCCACTCTGGACTTCTCGGTGTCCAGCAGCGGCGATACGACGGTCCAGTACGCCATCGTCACCACCGATGCAAATGACCTGGATACCCATCTTTCCGGCTGGACCACCTTGACCGCGGACTCCAGCGGCAAGTATCACGCAAGCCTCCTGGGCTTCCGTGAGGCTGAGCAGGCCGGCGGTACTGTGATCATCAAGATGCATGATAGCACCGGCACCTCCTACTGCCTGGCTCGCGTGGCCGAAGTGACCGCCACGGTCACCAACGCCTCCAATCCCCAGGAGACGGAGATCATGCCCGGCGATAAGGTGTCTCTCACCTTCGAGGGCAGCTACCGTGGCATCTACAAGTACAGCGGTATCTTCAACCCCACTACCTACAACCTGTTCTATTCCATCGGCGATACGGCCTATAAGACCAATGTCGCCCAGTATCAGCAGATGGATCAGGCCAAGCTGGAGCTGACAATCCCGACGAATGTGGACTTTGGCTCCGGCAGCACCGCCAATGTTCAGCTCACCAACGGTTATACCTACGGCTCCATGTACTCGGCGGCGAACCCGTTTGCCACCCTGTATAACATGTCGGATACCGGCGTGGGCACGAACTTCAATGCGGTCACGGTGAACTTCTGCTTGAACCGTTTCCCCAATGTGAATGTGGAGGTCACTCCGCGCTATAACTTCAAGCTGAAGCTGAATATTACCAATCCAACCACCGCCACGCCCACTGTGACGCTGACGGATGCCGCAGGCAATGTCCATACCGCCAACAGCAATGGCGAGTATGAGAACCTGCCTTACGGCACTTACACCTATGCGGTGCTCTGCGCCGGCTGCGACTATGTCTACGGCAGCTTCTACCTGGGCAGTGCAGACAAGGCCAATGTGTCCGGCGGTGTGCTGACCAAGACCATTCCGCTGACGGCCTCTGCTGCCGGCGCATGGGACGGCACCACCAAGACGCAGCCCACTCTGACCGACGGCGTGTATCAGATTGGTAACGCAGCGGAGCTGGCTTGGTTTGCGGCGCAAGTCAACGGCGGGAGCTATGCCATCAACGGTGCGCTGACGGGTGATATTGATCTGGCCGGCTATAACTGGACGCCCATCGGCGGCACTACCGCCAGCACGGCCTTCAAGGGCAGCTTTAACGGTAATAATCATACCGTGAAGAACATGGGCATCTACTATAGTGCCACCACTACCTCGGCTCCGTATAAGGGACTGTTCGGCTATGTGAACGGCACCAGCAGCAGCTACGCCACCATTCAGAATCTGAAGGTGACCGGCAAGATGTACCTGACCTCCACGGGCAGCGTTGCCAACGCCTATTCCGGCGGCGTGGTGGCCTACGCCAACTATACCAACATCTCCGGCGTTGTCTCCGATGTTGACATCACCGTTACCCGTGTGAATGGCAACTGGAGCAGCGTGGGCGGCGTTGCAGGCCGTTTGGTGAACTCCAATGCCACCAACTGCGGCAATGAAGGCACTATCCGTGGCTACCAGTATGTGGGCGGTATCACCAGCTACGCTACCGGTACTATTACCGGCTGCTACAACAGCGGTGCGATCACCGGCAACGGCTATGTGGCGGGCATCGTGGGCCAGACCACCAAGGGCGTCACCGCTTGCTACAACACCGGCAGCATCACCGGCACTGGCAACTATGTGGCAGGTATCGTGGCCTTTGCCTCCGGCGCGTCCGCTTCTGTCAAGAACTGCTACAACCGGGCCTATGTGGAGAGCACCGGCAGCAATGTGGGCGCAGTGGTCGGCATGACCAACAACGCCTCCGCAGCGATGTCCAACCTGTATTATCTGGACTTCACCTGCAGTCAGGGCATTGGCAGCGCCAAGGGCACCTCTCAGACGGCCACTGCTAAGACCAGAGCAGAAATGGATTCCGCAGGCTTCGTGACCAGCATGAACACGGGTCTGACCACGGCAGCCTTCGGCTCCAGCCGGTATAGCCCCGCTCTGACCTGGCAGACCGACTTGATTGGCCTGACAACTCCCACCAAGGGCAATGTGAACCTGGATCCCTTCGGATATGTGGATGAAGAGGATCTGGCATTGCTTACGGAGTGGAAAGATGCAGGCAAGACCAAAGACGATTTGACTGCGGAACAGTGGGCACAAGCAGATATTAATGGAGATGGAGTCCTTAGCGGTAAGGATACAAAGGTACTCAAAAACTACATTAATGACCCTGCATCGAACCCGATTAAGTGAGAAGGATTACAAATCGGCAGAAGTAGCATTCACCGAAGAGCATTATTAAATTAATGGTGCGATGAGGTGAATCGAGCATAACAAAATTTATCATTAGCCGCAGGGAGTCCCTTAGCGGACTCCCTGCGGCTGGAATTGGAGAATGACCGTGAAAGTTAAAAAGATTCTTGCGTGCGTCCTGGCTTTCGTGATGCTCATTTCTGCCGTTCCAGCTGTTTATGCGGCAGGGGACGATGCGGGGATGAGCATTTTTTTTGATAATAACGCCCCTCAGGCGGGTGATACAATAACCCTTACACTGAATGTAAATCGAATTTTCTCTGATGCCTCTATTCTTGAAACATATCTGGATTTTGGCGAAGATGTAACATACGAGAAAATAGAATTTTTGAATGTTGAACTGAATTCGCGAATTATAGGTTCCTCTCGGCTCCATATTTACGGCTGGGGCGACGAGGACGAGGAAATAGCCCAAAAAGTTAAGTCTATTCCTACCGGTGCCTTTGCCAGAATTACTTTCAAAATATCGGAGTATGCTGCTGGGAAAACCCTCAACTTCAGGTTATGGGGAGAATTTGATGATATAGATTGGGATACTCTTAATGACTGGGATGACAATTATAGTGTTGAGGTTACAGGTTCGACTGTAGAAAAGCCCACAGCTACCGGCTACTCTGTTTCTATGGGTGCTGACCAGCAGGTTGCTGCGGGCCAGCAGGTGCGTATCCCCGTGACCGTCGCCTCCTCCGAGAAAAACATCACCGGCTTCAATGCCTACGACATGACCTTCACCTACGACCCGGAGGCTTTGACCCTGAACACCACCTCCGATTCCGCCGCCAACCTGACGGTGGAGGACAACAACGGCACTGTTCGGGTTCGCCGCTATGGCGACACCGTGACTTTGGGCGAGGCTCTGGCCCTGGAATTCACCGCCAACAAGGCCACCTCCAGCACCGTGACCCTGACCGCCGCCAAGTTTGATCTGGATGCCAACTCCATCAACTTTGACGCTCCGGAGACCACCATCACCGACGCCGACACCGTGGTGGATGCCAACAACTTCACCGTGACCCTGCCGGACGAGTTCACCTCTGACGCGGAGACCCGCCTGGTGCCCAGCGGCGGCAGCTTCACCTTCAAGCCCGTGGACAGCCACTATACCTACACCTTCACCGTGAAGATGGGCGATACCGTCACCGAGAGCCTGACCTTCGGCGCAGATGACACCTACACTATCGAGAATATCTCCGGCAATGTGGAGGTCACCTACACCGGCAAGACCCCCAAGCAGTACGATGTGAAATATATCATTTACAACGACACAGAGTTGGAGAAGGATGTGACCAAGGGTCCGGAGACAGTCACCTATCTGAATGACTACTCCTTCGGCATCACCCCGAGGGCCGGCTACTCCTACCATGTAGTTTACGAAGTAGACAACGGGGATAAGTTTGTCCATACAGTCATAGCGGTCCCCACTGCCAATGACGATGGCACCCTCACCTACACGGTCCCCGGCAGAGAAATCGTTGGAGATGTGAAAATATGGATCTCCGCCAACACAGAATCTGGTATTCCGGTCGTGTTCACCGGCAACGGCGCTGAGGACACAGCCTCCGGGAATGCAGGCTCTATGGGCAAGAATATGCCCTACTACTTCACGCTGAACGAGCGCGAGAGCTGCGACTACACCGTCACGGCTTACTATCAGCCCCTCAACACTCCCACAGCTTCTAAGAGGCCCGCCACCGTGCGCAGCCTTGGCAATGGGAAATATGTGGTCGAGGCCGTGAATTATAACGACTATCTGTATAGATACTCCAATTGGTGGAACCTGGTCGTGAAGGTGGAAAAGGTCTCTCACAGCGCGGAGGAAGTAAGTGTATCCACCTACCTGGAGCTGAATGACAAGACCATGATGCTCATAACGGTCAAGGGCACCCCCGAGGGAGGCAAAGCCTTCACCTATGACGGCAACACCATGTATAAGGTCAATGCCTACGGCACGGATCAGTACGCATGGCTGGTGATCGTGGACAAGGGTCAGACCCTGACCCAGGAGGAGGCCGCTGCCAAGGTCGCCATCTCCGCCGCAGACAATGTGGTTACCATCACCCCGAGCTTCGATGTGAACATGACCGGGAAGGTGGATGTCAACGATGCACAGCTGGTCTACGATATGTATAACGGCACATACAGTGACTTCACCAAGGTTTCCGTGGAGAAGTTCCTGCGGGCCGATGTAAACGCCACTAAGGTGGTGGATCACACCGACGCTGTGGCCATCGTGAATCAGTTTAAGTAAGGTCCTGCCAGCCTCCCTTCCCCGGCGGGAGGGGAGGCTATCCCCCTTTGGGGGCTTCGCACCGGCCAGGCCGGGCAAAAAACGGCCCAACCGGTCGGAGAGAGAAGGAGATCAGCATGAGAAAACGCATTTTTACACTATTGGCAGCCCTGTGCCTGCTGCTGTGTCTGCTGCCCACCGCAGCCTTTGCCTCGCAGACAGGCAGCAAAACAGACGAGAGCCGCAGCTACAATTTTGACCTGTCCGCAGGCGGTGCATCTGAGGTGCGGGCCACCACTGGCGAGACCATCACCGTGACCCTGGTGCTCAAGCGCACCGACGCCCAGGAAAGCGCCGATATGTACGGTATGCAGACGGAAATCGAGTACGACGACACCTTCCTCCAGCTGGTGGACGGCAGCGTCATGACCGCCCCCGGCATCCGCTGGAGCGATTTAGGCCGCCGCACCGGCGGGCGGGCCTTCTATCTGAACTTCGTGTCCTTTAAGGGCGGCGAGGCTTGGGAGCCGGAGGTGGTAGTCGGCAGCTTTCAGATGAAGGTCATCGGCACGAAGGGTGTGTCGCAGCTTATCCCCACCAACACCCTGGTTTCCACCCAGGACGGCATGGCCGGATACACCGTGAAGGATAATAGCGTGTCCGTCATCGTCACCACGGACTGCACCGTTACCTTTGAAAGCAACGGCGGCACGGAAGTCCCCTCCCAGACCGTCCAGTACGGTGAAAAGGTGAAAAAGCCCGAGGACCCCATCCGGGAGGGCTACCACCTGGAGGGGTGGTACAGAGACCTGGACCGCACCCAAAAGTGGGACTTCCACAAGGACACCGTTAAGGGCAACATGACCCTCTACGCCAACTGGGCCGAGGGTGCCGCCGCAGGAAGCGTCACCTGGTGGATTATAGGCGGTGCGGGCCTGCTGGCCCTGCTGCTGATTCTGCTGGCTCTGCTGGGCAAGAAGAAGGTCCGCTTTGAGACCAGCGGCGGCACAGAACTGGAGGCCGTGTCCGTGAAGCGGGGCGGTGTCATTGGCGAAGTCATGACGCCCACGAAGCCCGGCGCAGTGTTCGGCGGCTGGTATGCAGATCAGGCGCTCACCAAGCCCTGGGATACACAGAAAGATCCGGTGCGCAGCAATATGACGCTCTACGCGCGCTGGATGTAACCTACGCATAAATGAGGTAAACAAATATGAGAAAACGCATACTATCTCTGCTGCTGGCACTGACTTTGGCTGTGTCGGCAGGCGTATTCGGCGTCATACCGGCGCTGGCTGCGGATTCCTGCGTTTCCGTGAAGGCGGATGCCGTCATCACCGGCGAGGTTGTGGCCGGCAGCTTGCTGGAGATCAAGCTGGCAGATGTCTTTGAAGATACGGACGGCCATACGCTGACCTACACGCTGACCAACGCAGCGCAGTTCAGCGTCCAAACCAAGGTCAAGGACGGCTCACTCTATGTATCAGAGAAAGACCCCGGCACCTATGAGCCAAAGGTCAAGGCGACCTGCTCGGACGGCAAAGAGCTTACAGCGACCTTTACCATCACGGTCAAGGAAGCTCCCCACGGATTGGACGCACAGTATAACTACGATGAGACCCCCGCCAAGGAGGTCACGGTGTATGTGACCATCTCCAACGACGGCGTACCCATCAGGGGCAAGGATGGGACGATTCTCTGCCACAAGGCCATCACGGTCCCCTACTTCGACCTGAGCCGGTACGACATGCCCGAGTTCTACCGCTTCCATACGGCAAACGGTGAAGGTGAGTATGTGGATGAGAACATCGTGGAGCGGCCCACCGGCCTGCACCTGTATCTCTATCTGCTGGAGCGCTACTTCATCGGCCTGCCGGAAGAGGAATGCGGGAAAGGGAAATATACCCGCAGCGACCTGGAGGGTTTCATCCTCAGAGACGATGTTCTTTACATGGACGAGGAGCCTGCCTATACGGCGGACACACTGGCTGCGCTGAAGATCACCGGCTCTCCCACCAGCCTCTACATGGCAAATTTTTGGGGCCATGACGAGAATTTAATGTATTACAGGAATCACTGCTATCCCTACATGAGTCCCGGCTGGGGTTCCACCTCGGACTACATTCTGCTGTCCAACGGAGATACCTGGGATGTGGCCATGTACAGCAACTGGAGCTTCTGGTCCAGCGGCGGTGCATTTACCTGCTTCGACCAGGACGAATACAGCGTCCGTCCCGGCACACAGATGACAGTGAATACCCAGGCCTACGGTACCACCTTCGAGGGCAGCGACTTCTATCCCTTCTCGAACCTGGATGTGTTCCTGTATAACGACAAGTGGGAGCAAATCGAGCAGTACAAGGAAGCGGCTGACGGAAAGAGCACTTTCTCCTTCACCGCCCCCACAGAGGAGGGCACCTACTACCTTGTAGGCATGGATCCCAACCGAAAGATTGCCACGGATGATTCTGGCGGCACGGACTATGCCAAGATCGCACCGGCCACGGCAATCTTGAATGTATCTGCTACCGCTGAGTTGGAGCGCCCCTTCCAGTCCATCTCTGTCAACGGTACGAAGCTGAATGCAAAGAACATTTCCTATGAGGGCATCGTTACCCTGGGCAGCGAGGACAACGAGGAGTTCAAAAATGTCTACGAGGAGATTCCCAAGTACCATGTGATCGTTCCGGAAGGAACAGAGAGTGTTGACATTACCTACAACGAGGGTGTGGATATTTACCACGCAGACGCTACTGCATACGGCTATGAGACGGACCTTGCTGTAGATGCGGTGTCCTCGGCAACTATCCGCTCTGTTACCTTGAAAAACAGCTACAAGGCCAACAGTGACGGCACCCAGACCGTCACCACCCCCGTCACCCGCTATATCCGCAATGCGGACGGAACAGCCATGGCGGTCACGCTGGAATCCAGCAGCACTAATAATTTTAGGCCCGTCGCCCTGTTCACCTTTGAGCATGCAAAGGCAGACACGAAGCCGGATGTGGCATATGGGGATGTGAACGGAGATGGCATCATAAATTCCACGGATGCAGCAATCGTCTATCGCTCGGTTAATGGAAGATACACACTGACAGATTCTCAGAAGTTGTCGGCAGATGTTAACGGCGATGGTGCTGTAAACTCCACAGATGCTGCGTTGATCTATCGTTATACAAACGGGAAAATGAGTAAATTCCCTGCAGAATCCTAAATACCATAAGGAGGTTAAACACAAAATGAAAAGAACTCTTTCCATTCTGTTGACAATCGCCATGATTATCAGCCTTATCCCTGCTGTATTTGCTGCTGATGTTCCGACGATGTCAACAACAGTTGATAAGACAGAGGTTCAGCCGGGTGATACGATTACGCTTACACTGTCGATCGACAAGACCATTACGAACCTGAATAACTGGGAGTGGGCAATTTATTTTGACAAGACTGCTTATGTCAAAACCAGCGGCGAGCTTGAACCTGGATGTATGTCGGGCACGGGCACTACTGGCGCAGTGGGAGATAATGTTGATATCCTTGGTAAAAATGCCATCCGGGTATCCGGCCTAAGCACTACAGGCGACCCTGTCACTCTTAACGCCGGCAAGATTGCCACTGTTACCTTTATGGCAACGGAGAACATCACGGCAGAAAACGCTCGCATTGAGGTCAAAACCGAAGCGCTGCCTGACTATGATACGCTTAAAGACAACGATGTCAAATTAACCGGCAACATCATTGATGTCACAGTGAAGTCCAGTGAAGCCAAGGGCTACACCGTGTCCATGGGTGCGGACAAGCAGGTAGCTTCCGGCCAAATCGTGGAGATCCCTGTGACCATCGGCAACAACGACGGCAAGAACGCCTACAACGCCTACGACATGACCTTCTCTTTTGACCCCACCATTCTGACGCTGAACATGGAAGCCACCAACATCGAGGGTTATCGCGTGATTCCCGGCAGCGGCACCGTGCGAATCGTGCGTTACGGTAAAGCCGCCGAGCTGGGCGATGCGCTGACTCTGAGCTTTGTGGCAACCGGTCAGGGTAAATCCGATGTGAAAGTAACGGAAGCGTATGTAGATACCAATGCAAACGCCATTGAGTTTGACGCACCTGCGGCTGCCATTTTGGATGACACCGCTGTTATCACCGTCAACGGCTACACCGTGACTCTGCCGGACGACTTCACCCGTACCGACGCGGAGGGTTCCGTGATCGAAGCGGGCGGCAAGCTGACCTTCGTTCCCAAGGACCCCAACTATGACTACACCGTGACCGTCACCGTGGGCGGCGTGGAAGTCCCCCCTGTCATTGGCGAGGATGGCACCTACACGGTTTCCAATGTCAACGGCAATGTGGTGGTCACCAGCACTAAGACCCCCAAGACTTTCACTGTCGCCCAGGGCGAAAATACCACCGGTGCTGCGACTGCTACCTACATGGAGGACTACACCTTCAAGCTGACCCCTGTGGATGGCTACACCTATAACATGACCGTGACCATCGGCGGCAAGGACTACACCGGCTTTAAAGCCCAGGGGAATGACGATGGCACTACCACCTACACCATCCCCGGTGCGGATGTGACCGGCGACATCGTTATCAACAGCAACAAGCAGGTCAAGCAGCCGGAGACCTTCACTGTCACCTTTGACGGCACCGGCGCAGGCGAGGCCAACGGCGAAAGCTCCGTCAAGGAAAACACCAACTACACCTTCACCGTGGCCAAGCAGGAGAACTTTGAGTACACCATCACTGCCACTATGGGCGGCAAGGCCGTGACTGTCACCGAGGGTGCTAACAACACCTACACCATCGCCAGTGTCACCGGCAATCTGGTCATCACCATCGAGAAGAAATCCACCCTGACCATGGAGGTCACTGTTTCCAAGTATGTAGAGATGGATAACAAGACCGTGTTCCTGGTAACCGTGACCGGCACCCCCGAAGAGGGCAAGGCGTTTGCCTACGGCGATAATGTCATGTATAAGACTACCGCTTACGGCCAGAATGTTTACAGCTGGTTGGTGATCGTGGACAAGAATGAGACATTCGACCAGGCTACGGCTGAGGCCAAGATCACGCAGGCCAGTGCTACTGCCGAGGAAGTGACCCAGAGCTATGATGTCAACGAGACGGGCCTTGTGGACATCAACGATGCTCAACTTACTTATGACATCTACAGCGGCAAGTACACCGACTTCGAAAAAGTCTCTGTGCGGAAGTTTCTGCGCGCGGATGTGACCAAAGATAAGGTCGTCAACTCCGCCGACGCCGTTGCGATCATCGCAAACAGCAAATAAAACCAGGCGGGGCCATAGCTTCCCCTCCCAAAGGGGAGGGGAAGCTATCCGCCGCATTTTGGGCGTTTACCATTGTCCCCTGTTTTAGGAGACGATGGTAAGAATCCAAAACAAGTATTTGGGGGATACCCGTATGAAAAAACACAGCGGCCTATATAGCGCCGTCAGTATTTTGCTGGTCATTGTGCTGATGGCAGGGATCAGCCTCTCACTTCTCTCCTCCGGGCGGACAAGGCCGGACAATCCCATCAGCACTCAGCCGGATCGGCTCCAGGCGGAGTCGCTGCAAGGATCCGGCAGCACCGGCGGACAAAGCTCCGGCAAGGATAATACAGAGAATACGGATACTGCCCAGGATCCATCAGAGCCGCAGAAGCCTGATGAGCAACAAAAGCCCGATGAGCCGCAGAACCCGAATGAGCCGCAGAAGCCCGATGAGCCACAGAAGCCCGATGACACCAAGCCGGATCCATCGGGCCCCACAGACCCCACGGATAACCCCGGCAAGGGCGACCAGGGCGGTTCCAAGTCAGACGATAACAAAGGCGGCTCCGAGGATTCCGGTGACCATGGTGATGGCACCGGCGGAGACGACGGGGACCACGGCGGCAGCGGCGGTGACCACGGCAGCGGCGGTGAAGAAGACGATACGCCCCGCATTTATACGACTCTGAAAACTCAGCAGCTTACCAAGGCAGAGTTGCCCGACGGCAAGCTGACCTTTGTGGCCTATCCCCTGGGTAAAGGTGATCTGCATATCCGTGTCCGGCTGAAAAATGAGACCAATTCCGGAAACGGATTGCTGCTTACTTCTCAGAATAACCAGGACTATGAGGCACAGCTGGATTTCAACGCAGATAACCTCTTTGTGCTGTCTCTTTATGATGGGGAGACCTTCCTGGGACTTGTTCAGTACCGGGTGGGCTATTACGCGAATCTTGCGGACGATACCCACCCGACGGTGGGGGACTATCCACCCTCCATCGTCACCAATCTGGATGGGGCCAGCCTGGACATGAGCTCCCAAACTTTCCCCTTGACGGTGATCGCCCGTGCCAACGCAGAGCTGGGAGCCGGTGTGATCTATTCCAATCAAATTCGGGTCACGCTGGACGGCAAAACCGTGGAAAAGAGCTACGGCGATTCTCAACCCACCTACGAGTTGTATTTCGATCCCCCTCAGTTGGGCGATGAAGAAACCCACATCGTCCGGGTGCTGGCCTGGGATGGTAACGGAAACTCCACCATGAAGGTCTACACCGTCACCTACCATCAAATTAGTGAGGGCGACCCGGCGGGCTCGGTGGATGTGGTGCTGGATGCGACTACCATCGGCCTGGGCATTCTGGATACCGGAACGCTGGACATCGTGGAGGGCGAAACGGCGGCGTCCGTGCTGCTGCGCTTCCTGCAGGAGCGCGGTTATGAGCCGGATTACCAGGGGTCTGCTACCATGAACTTCTATCTGCGCCGGATTAGCCGGGGCGACATTGCCTACCGAGCCAATGTCCCGGAGCATCTTTGGGAGCTGATCCTGCGGGACGGCATCACCACCAATGACAACTATGACCGGGACAGCATCGGGGAGTTTGACTATACCCAAGGCTCGGGCTGGATGTACTCCATCAACGGCACCCTGTATGAGGGTACCGGCATGAGTGGCTACAAGGTCCGCAACGGCATTACCATTTATGTGCGCTTCACCCTGTCCTACGGCAAGGACATCGGCGGCTACGATTCCACCGGAGGCGGCTACGGTTCACTGAGCAGCTACTGCGGCCTGTGGATCAACGGCGGCTACCAAGCCCTGGGCCACGACTTCGTGGAGACGGACCGTTTGGAACCCACCGAAACAGAGGATGGTTACATCCACTATCGCTGCTCCAAGTGCCATGAGGAGAAAACAGATATTCTCCCGGCCACCGGCGGCGGAACGGAGCCAATAGAGCCTGCCCCTACGGAGCCCGGTCCCCACGGAACCGACGCCCACAGAGCCAACTTCCGAATAGGACCGGCTGATGCGGCGGAGGATGGGAAACGCTCTAACGGGACACGGGAACGGTAAAGTAGAAGGGCGTTGAAACGAACGATGGAGGATACTGCATGAAAAGAGCAACACGAATATTAGCGGCACTTCTTTGCGTGCTGCTTCTGCTCCCAACGGTGGCCTTTGCGGAAGCGCAGCCCTCTTTGGAAAAACAGATCGCACAGAGTGCGGAGGGAATGTCCGCTCTGGGCGGCAAGAAGGGTGAATTGCTGAAAGACCGGGAACTGTTTCCTGCAGGCGATTCCGTCTGCGATTGGCTGGCCATAGCTATGGCACTGTCCGGCACAAGGGAGAGCTATTCCGACTATTTGGCGGAACTGAAGGCCCATGTGGAGGACGCATACGCCAAAAACGGATGCCTGGACCGCAACAAGGCCACGGAATACCACCGGATTTCTTTAACGGTGCTGGCACTGGGGGGCAACCCCACCAACTTCGGCACGAAGCCCGACGGCTCGGCCATTGACCTGATCGCAGAGGGTACTTACAACTATGCCCGTGATCCGGGCGCTCAGGGCTTAAATGGCTGGATATGGGCGCTGCTGACCTTGGATGCCGGGGACACAGAGGTCCCGGCAGACGCCCTGTATTCCCGGGAGGACATGGTAAATGCCATTTCCGTTGCTCAGGAGCCGGACGGCGGCTTCGGCCTGATCCCCGGAAAATCGGATGTGGACATCACCGCTATGGCGGTGCAGGCCCTAGCTCCCTATCGGGACCAGATGGAGACCGAGATCGACGCAGCACTTTCCTATCTTTCCGGCCAGCTGACGGACACCTGCGGGTATATCGCCTACGGCGATGAAAACGCGGAAAGCACCGCCCAGGTCATCCTGGCCCTGTGTGCGCTGGGCATTGACCCGGAGACGGATAGCCGTTTTGTCAAGGGCGAGCACACCCTGCTGACGGAGCTTTCCCAGTTCCGGGAAGCGGACGGCACCTACCGCCATGTGCTGGAGGGGGCCGGCGACGGCCTGGCAACGGCCCAATCCGTCCTGGCCTTAGTGGCTGTGCAGCGTGTGCGGTCCGGGCAGCCGTGGGTGCTGCATTTTGACGGCACTCAAGCGCCCCGTGAGGCATTCGGCACAAATGGAATCATCATCTGCGCCGTGATCGGTGCGGTAGTCGTAATCGCCGCCGGTGCGATCTACATCATCGGCAGAAAGAGGAAAAAAGCATGAACAAGCTGACAGATCAAATTCAGGCAGAGGTCAACAAGGTCGTTTTGGGCAAGGAGGACATCGTCCGCAAGGTGCTGCTGGCCATCCTGGCACAGGGCCATGTGCTGCTGGAGGATGTCCCCGGCGTGGGCAAGACGACGCTGGCCAAGGCATTTTCCAAAACGCTAGGTCTGGACTCCAAGCGTGTCCAGTTCACCTCCGACACCCTGCCATCGGATATTATCGGGTTTTCCGTATTCGATAAGGCAGACGGCAAGCTGAAATATCAGTCCGGAGCCATTATGACCAATCTGCTGCTGGCGGACGAGATCAACCGTACCTCCAGCAAGACCCAATCCGCTCTGTTGGAGGCTATGGAGGAGTTGCAGGTCACCGTGGACGGCGTGACCCGGCCCCTGCCGAAGCCCTTTATCGTGCTGGCAACGGAAAACCCGGTGGGTTCTGCGGGTACGCAGATGCTGCCCGCATCCCAGCTGGACCGTTTCATGCTCCAACTGAGCATGGGCTATCCCAATCGGGCCAGCACGGCGGCACTGCTGAAGGATCGCCATCATGTGGACCCGCTCTCTGCCTGCCAGACAGTGACTTCCCCTGCCGAGCTGGAAAAGCTCATTGCAGAGGTCCGCAATATCCATGTGGCAGACCGAATTTATGACTATATTGCAGAGCTGGTGGATCTGACCCGCTCCAACGCCTATGTGACCCTGGGTGTCAGTCCCCGTGGCGCTTTGGCTGTGACCCGTGCGGCCAAGGCCAACGCCTACTTAGAGGGCCGGGACTATGTGATCCCTGACGATGTGTGCGCCGTGTTCCCGGATGTGTGCGTCCACCGTCTGATCCTCAACTCCAAGGCGCGGCTCCAGGACTATACAGCGGCACTGATCCTGCAAAATGTACTTACCTCCGTCCAGAAGCCGGATGTCCGGGAATTTTCCAGCAAATGAGAAAAACGATCTTAGGCAGCGCCCTGTGTTATCTGATCCTGCTGCTGGCGTTGGCGGCGCTGCTTCTTACAAGCGGCTCCTTCTGGGCGCTGGCCGGACTCTGCTTGCTGCTCCTGCTGCCCCTGGCCTCCTGGGCGGTCAATTTCTATGTTCGCAGGCACCTGCAGGCGGACATTCTGACCCCGGCCACAGCGGCAAAACGCACGGCAGTCAGCTGTCGGGTGCGCATCCGCAACGGAGCGTTTCTGCCCGTAATGCGCTATGGCTGTCAGGTCTCTATCCGCAATGATCTCACTGAGGAAGATCAGACAGTGACGCTGACCGGCAGCATCGGAGCCAAGGGCGAAACCAGCCAAACCATCCTGCTCCAAAGCAGCTTCTGCGGCAGAGTGTATGTGCAGATCAGCCGGTTTACCCTGCTGGACTATCTGGGCCTGCTTCCCATGAAGGCCCTCGTGAAAGCGGATGCCCGTCTGACTATCCTCCCGGACCTGTATCCAATGGAGGCGGACATGACCGCCCGACCGGCCTATGCCGACGACGGTACTTCCAATCGACGGGGTGAGGACCGCAGCGAGGTGTACCAGCTCCGGGAGTATCGCCCCGGCGATGACATCCGGCAAATTCACTGGAAGCTGTCCTCCAAGTTAGATGAGCTGATTCTGAAAGAGGCCAGCCAGCCGGAGAGCCGTTCCCTTTTGGTGTTCTGGGATAAGCGCACCGGCGGTAACCCCCAGCAGATGGACGCACTGGCGGAGGTCGTGTCCTCCGCAGGCATGGCACTGCTGCAAAGTGGTGTACCCTATACCCTGTGCTGGACGGACCGGGACGATCTGCAGATCCAGGACATTTCAGAGGAAAACCAGCTTTTGCAGGCTATCCCGGCTCTGGTAAAGACCAGGGGCAGCGCTGAGTGCCGCCTGCCCAAAACTGACGGTTACAGCCGAATTCTCTGTTTCGGCACAGCGCCGGAAGAACAGCTGCTCACGGACGGACGGGTGCATTTCATCCTCTGTACCGAAGAACAGTACCCCGGTGCGACCACCTTTGCCCCGCAGAATTATTCCGAGGCCATGCAGCGACTGGAGGTTTAACCCATCATGCGAAAAAATGAAAACGGACTCCAGTGGATTGTCACCGAAACGGCACAGAAAAAGCTGCACTTTCCCTGGGGCGCTTGGGTGGTCTGTGCCGTTCTGACGGTGGGCTTCTGCTTGCTTTTAACCGCTGCATTTCCCTCTGTTCCCTACCCATGGTGGGCCATGACAGCAGCTGCGATTTTGGTACAGGCGGCGTTGCTGATAGTATACCAAACCAGAATCGGGAACTGGCTCGTTCCAGCGGGCATCGGCGTGTTGCTTCTTCTGAGCTTGGCACTGAACAAGTTTGTCCTACCCGGTTTTGGAACACTGGCAAATGATTTCCTGACCCTGCTGACGAAAAAGACCGGGAAGATCTACCTGGACCTTGCGGCAGCGGATGCCCAATTTCTGCCTCTGGCGGTAACGGTTCTGCTACTGGCGGTTTCGCTGCTTCTCAGCCGTAGCGCATGGAGCGGACGGATGCTGCTGGCCTTGCCGATTCTGCTGCCCTGCTATGCAGCCCTGTTGCTGGGCTTGTTTCCCATAGGCATCGGCGGTGGGCTGCTGATTATTGGCACGGTGCTGCTGATGGTGCAGCACACGGCAGAGGGAGAAGCCCTTGCAGGCGTTCCGGCGCAGCTGATCTTGCCGGTCCTGTGTGCAGCGCTGTGTCTGCTGATTGGCCTGTCCTGCCAAGACAAGCTGAATACAGACATGGTCGAGACGATGCAAACCCAGCTTCACCAGCGGCACTACGACAGCGATACTAATTCCATGCCGGAAGGAAACCTCAAGAACTTACCCGCCTGGAATAAAAGCGACACCCCGGCGCTGGAAGTCACAATGGAGCAGCCGGAAAAGGTGTATCTGCGTGGGCAGGTCTACGACACCTACACCGGCGCCAACTGGAAAGCAGCCGATACCGAAGAAACCGCCCAATATGAGGACCTTTTCTATTGGCTCCATGAGGCGGGTTTCTACGGCCAGAGTCAAATTGCACTGGCGGATGGCTATACGGAGACGGCCACACCGCTGTCCATGACTATACGAAATCTCTCCGCCTGTTCCGCCCACGGCTACTACCCCTACGCCGTCTACGGCAGCGAAACGCTGGCAGCGGACCGCATCGGGGACACGAATCTGCCCCCGGCAGAGAGCCTGTATTATCTGAAAGGCAGCGTCCCGGACTGGTATCAGATCCAGCGGAACCTCTCCACAGCCCAGGGCCGGGAAAACATCGAGACCTATCTATCCAAGGAGCAGGCCTATGCCGACTATCTCCGGGCCGTGGACCTGCAAATGACCCAGGATAGCTGGGCCGTCCTCCAGCGGCAATTGAAGCTGGACACCCAGACCCGGACCATCAGCGACATCCGCACCATCATCTTTGACTATCTACGGGAAGCCATGACCTACGATGAGACTGCCCGGACCATGAACGGCAGCGGCGACTTCCTGCAATATACGCTGGAGCGCAGCGGACACGGCTACAGCGTCCATTACGCCACGGCAGCGGTGCTGATGCTGCGCTACATGGGCGTTCCGGCCCGCTATGTGGAGGGGTATTACCTCTCGGCAGAGGATGCCGCCCGCTACAAGGCCGGTGAGACCATTACCCTGACGGAAGAAAACGCCCACGCCTGGGCGGAATACTATGTCAGCGGTGTCGGCTTTGTGCCGTTCGAGGTGACTCCCGGCTACATAGACGATGAGGAACTGTCCCTGGGCGGCGACAGCCCGGATGAGAATACCTATGAGAACAACACCCAGCAATTTGTAGAGGTGGAACAGCCAGAGGAGATCAACGAGCACAAGCAGGACCGATTTACCTTCTCACTGAATGCCCACTACCTACTGCTTCTTCCCTTGCTGCTGATCTTGCTGCTGGCCGGGTGCATTTTCCATCGCCGCAGGGTGTTTCGGAAGAAGATGGCCGCTATCGACGCCGCAAACGACCGGGAGGCCATTGCCATGCGCTATGGCTATGCCGTTTGCCTGCTGCGCCACAGTACGGTGCAGTTCCCGGAGGATGCTGCGGAGGCCGCAGAACTGAATCAAAAGGCGCTGTTCAGCACCCAGGAGATGACCCCGGAGCAGCGCAAGCAGGTTGACTCATTTGCCGTGCGTGTACTGGATGCCTGCAAGGGCAGCTGGACAACCTGGGAGAAAATACGGTACCGGCTATGGAACTGCCTGTATTGAAAAAAAGGAGGAAGGAAAATGCACAAAAGAGTAATGGCTCTGCTGCTGAGTCTGGTGCTTCTGCTCTATGCCGCCATGCCGGTCACGGCGATGGCCGCAGAGGGGTACGCCGGTAGCTTTGTGCTTGTGGCTATGAACGCCAACAGCACCATCGTGGAGCCGACCCGTATCCAGTATAAATCTGGGCAAACCATTCAACAGGCGCTGGCGGATTCAGATATTGACTTCGTCGGCCTGGAAAACGGATTCGTCTATGAGATCAACGGCGTTTCCGCCAATTACCTGCTCTATTATGACAAGGGTGGCTATAAGCTGGACGCTCCGGCTTCTTCCGTCAAGGCCCTTTGCTTCCATGTATCTTCGACTTATTCGGACGCAGCTATCCAGCTGATTATCCAAATGGCGGATTACCTGGACATGACCAACCATGTGCAGAATTATCCGGCAGCGGCCAGTGCCTACGCAGCGGCGCTGAAGGGCCTGCGGACGGCAACTGCCGACTCGGCAGGACCATTGCTGAAAAACCTAAAGGCCGCCATTGCCGAATATGCGGCCCTTCTGGACGGGACCAAATACACCGTCTCTGCCACAGCAACCCAAAACGGCAATGCGGTGGAGGCACCGATCCTCTCCCTTACGGATGTCTATGGCAATGTTACCACCGGCACCGGCAGCGTCCAAGTCATCGCCGGCGACTATAAGTTCTGTGTGTCCGACGGCGGATATAACCGCACAGAGGGAACGCTGACGGTCTCCGCCGACGCCCAGGTCTCTGCGACCCTGCCCTACGGCGAGTGGTTCGGCAATATCCGGCTGCTGGATGTCGATCAAGAACCCTACCGCGCTGCACAAAACCGCGCGAACCACACGGCGCAGTATTGGATCGAGGATACAGCCAATGCTCTGAGCAGCGTGTACCTGAATGCTGTGATGGGCAATGTTCCGAATACCAAGACCACCAAGCTCCGCACCATTTATACCGGCACCAACGGCAAGGATATGTCGGGCACATCCCGCAGCTGGAACAGCACAGCTACATCCCTTACTTATCTGCTGACCTCTGGCATGGAGGGCAAGACCTTCGCGCTGGAAGCACAGTATACAGGCTCGGACGGCTACACGCAGATTCAGTCCTACAATGTCACCGTGACCCGTGTGCCCACGCTGAAGGCTCTGGCAGCCACGGCGGAGGGGACCAAGCTGCCCCTGGAGTTTGCGCCCAACACCCGGGAGTACAGCCTAAAAACCGTGTCCTCCACTGTGGATATTGACGCCGCACCATTTGGTGAGGATTATACCGTCACCGGAACCGGGGCGGTGCAGCTGACCGGAGACACGCAGGATCACATGATTCAGGTAACAGCGCCCAACGGGGAGCAGAGCACCTATACCCTCCACATTCAGAAGGTAGCTTCCGTACCGGTGACACTGGCTGTGCCTTCCGGAACAACGGTGCAGGTGATCAATGGAGCAGGCTCCGAGATTGCCCCGGTGGACGGGATCTATCACCTGGTCCCCGGCGAGAGCTATACCTGCATCGCCACGAAGAACACCTGGTATCATACGCAGATCACCTTCACGGCCTCCAGCGGACTGAATGTGTCCGTCCCGGAGCCTGTCACCACCGACTGGCTGACCGATCTGGCATTCTACAACGGCACCTATGCTTCCAGCCGGATCGCCTACGCCGCCGACAAGACCTTCACGGCGGAAGACCACACCTACAACTATACGGTGTCCGACTGCAACAGCTCCGTTGCCATGCAGGCCACGGCAACCGGAACCGTGACGACGCTGTATCGGACCCAAAGCACCGTGCCGGAGATTCATAATCTCGCACGGATGGAGACGATCACAACGCCTGTCAGCAAAACGGGTCTTGCTCAGAGCCTGACCTACGCCGTGGCCAAGGCCGGTTACGGCCAGACGGTGACGATCCGCATTTCCAAGACAGAAAACGGCACTACCTACTATCAGGACTACAATATTCAGCTGCTGCGGCAGCTGCACCTGTCCAGCCTGACTATTGCCACAAAGGATGAGACACTGCCCTTTGTAACTCCAAAGGGCGCAACGGCCCGCTTTGATCGAGATACCACGGATTATTATGTTAAGGTAGACCGGGAAACCGCCGCTCTCTACCTCTCCGGCACCTATCCCAACAGCAGCACAGACACCGCCTGCTGCGGCGGGTACTATGCCAAGGTCAACGGCGTACGCTATGATACGCTGGCCGGCGCAGAAGCGGTCCTGAACACAGACCTTTATAATGAGGATATTTCGGTACAGGTCTGCCACGCAGATACCGGCAGCATTGAGCTGACCTATACCGTCCATGTTCAGAAAAGTGACCCCATCCAACTGACCATCCAAACGACCCCGGCGGATGCCACGGTGTTCCTGACCAACGACCTGAACGGCAAGCGCATCGTGGAGAAAAACGGCACCTACAGCCTGACCCCCGGTGCCAGCTATTCCTACACTACCACCTGCGCCGGGTACATCGGTCAAACGGTGGAGCACTATACCGCCCCCGACAAGGACGGTACACTGACCATTACGCTAAAGAAGGCTCCAGCCAACGACAAGCTCATCAATTTCGATTCTGCGTGGCCCCACTTACGCCAAAACAATGAGAATAACGGTGTGGTGGACTACAAGACGCCGGTCTACGCCAAGGATGCCGAGCTGTACTGGGCTACCTCCATTGGATCCGGCTACGATGTGAACGCCTGCGGCTGCCCCATTTTGGTGGACGGTGCCATCTACACCTACTCCGGCTCCCGCATTTACAAGGTGGATGCTATCTCCGGCGAAATTCTCATTGATAAGCCCATGGATCACAACTCCAGCTTCGCCATCAACCCGCCCACCTACGCCAACGGCATGATTTTCGTGGGCCTGTCTGACGGCACGATCCAGGCGTTCGACGCCAATACCCTGGACTCCCTGTGGATCTATCGGGACTCCATCGGCGGTCAGCCCAACAGCTCTATTGTCTATCACGATGGCTACATCTACACCGGTTTTTGGGTAGGCGAGATCAACGAGGCCCACTATGTGTGCCTGAGCGCCACCGACGAGGACCCCACGCAGACGATGGAAGAAAAGCTCCCCACTTGGTACTACACCAGCAAGGGCGGCTTCTATTGGGCCGGTGCCTATGTGTGCGACGACTTCCTGCTGATCGGCACGGATGACGGCGCTTCCGGCTACACCACCGGCAAGCCCAGTCTGCTGTCCTTTAACCCCAAGACCGGCGAACTGCTGTCCTCCTACAAGATGAATGTGACCGGCGACATCCGCAGCTCTATCACCCATTACAACGGCAAGTATTACTTCACCAGCAAGGGCGGCTACTTCTACGAGGCCACTGTGGACGAAAAGGGTACCATTGAGGATGTCCGCACCTTGAAGCTCTACAACTATGCGGACGATCCCGCCAATCCCGCCATGTCCACCTGCACACCCACCATTTACAATGGGCGGGCCTATATCGGCATCTCCGGCACGGCACAGTTCGGCGCATACAGTGGCCATAACCTTACGGTCATCGACATCCCCAACTGGGAGATTGCCTATACGGTACGCACCCACGGCTATCCCCAGACCAGCGGTGTTCTGACCACGGCCTATATGGAGGAGACAGGCTGCGTCTATGTGTACTTCTTCGATAACTTCACCCCCGGCAAGCTCCGGGTGCTGGAGGACAAGCCCGGCCAAACCGAGGTGTCTCTGAAGACCATGGAGACCTACACGGCCAGCGGTCAGACGGAGACCTATACGACGCCCTACAACATCTTCACGCCCAGCGGCGCACAGGCCCAGTATGCCATTTGCAGCCCCATCATGGATGAGTACGGCACGATCTACTTCAAAAACGACTCCGCCTACCTGATGGCCGTGGGCAGCACCATTGAACGCATCGAGGTCACGAAGCTGCCGGACAAGACGACCTACAATGTAAAAGACACCTTCGACCCCACCGGTATGCAGGTAACGGCCTACTACGCCAACGGCAAGACCCGTGATGTGACAAAGTATGTGACCTGGTCGAAAAATCCGCTGAAGGCCAGCGATACCGATTTCCAGATCACTTTCCCCTACGCCATGTACCAAAACCGAGAAAACAGCGAGACCCTGGAGATGGAATACGGCGTCCACTGTGACAAGCCCATGACCACCCTGACCCTGACGATTGGGGACCAGTCCGAGGTCAAATACGGTGATGTAAATGGGAATGGTAAAATCGATTCCACGGATGCCGCCATTGTCTACCGTTATGCAAATGGAAAATATCAGTTGTCTGCGGATCAACTTTTGGCAGCTGATGTAAATGGTGATGGTGTCGTGAACACGACGGATGCTGCATTGATCTACCGTGTAGCAAACGGAAAGCTGTCAAAGTTCCCGGTGGAACAATAAATCATAGTGGTACACGGAAATAACCCGGATATGAAATGACCTCCCCAGCTTGCCCACCGTGCGCATTGTACGGTGGGTAAGCCGCACTGACGGCAAAAAAACATTTCTGCAAGGAGAAGACGCCTATGAAAAAACATTCCATTGCGCTGCTGCTCCTGCTGGTGCTGCTGACCGGCTGCGGCGCAAAGACAGAGGAGGCACCATGGCAGACCGCCTACCGTGAAACGGGTAAATATCTACAAGAGCAAGATGCGCTTTCCGCAGGCTCTGTTGGCGGCGAGTGGGCGGTGATCGGCCTGAGCCGTGCCGGACTTCTCAGTGATGAGACTGCGCAGAGCTATGAGCAGACGGTAGAGGACTATGTCAAGCAAGCAGGTTCCGTGCGGCTGCACCACGCGAAATCCACTGAGAACTCCCGCGCCATCTTGGGCCTGACGGCTGCCGGATATAATGCCGCCAACATGGCGGGCGTTGATCTGACGGCGGGCCTAACCGACATGGCCTATCTGCGGGCACAGGGTACCAACGGCCCCATCTGGGCGCTGATCGCGCTGGACTGCCATGGCTACGATATTCCCCAGTGCGCCGATGGCGAGGAGCAGACCACCTGCGAGGGACTGGTGGCGGAGATTCTCTCCTATCAGTGCAGCGACGGCGGCTGGGCGTTGATGGGCGACGAATCCGATGTGGACATGACCGCCATGGCCCTGACATCTCTGGCCCCTTATCAGGAGGAGACAGACATCAAGGCGGCAGTTGACGCGCCGCTGACCTATCTGTCCGATGCCCAGCAGGCCGATGGCGGCTTCATGAGCTGGGGCGCGGCCAACAGCGAGTCCTGCGCACAGGTCATCGTGGCTCTGACGGCGCTGGGCATTGATTCCGCAGCGGACAGCCGCTTCGTAAAAAACGGCGCGTCCCCGCTGGACGGCCTGTGCGCCTTTGCCTGCGAGGGCGGCGGCTTCCGTCACAGCGATGAGGTATGGCTACCGAGCAGGGCTTCTACGCACTGGCCGCCTGCGACCGCTTCCGGCAGGGCCAGACACGCCTGTTCGACATGACGGATATTGAGGTGAAGTGATATGCGGCGATCCAAACCTCTGTGCACATTGCTTCTGGCACTGCTCCTGCTGACCTGTGCCGGAGGGAAAACCGGCTCCTGTAGAGCCACAGGACAGCGATGTGGATGCGGACACAAAGTATACCTGCATCATATCCATCTCTTGCGAGACGATCTTGGACAATATTGATAAGTGCGTTGAGAGCAAGAAAGCCCTTGTGCCGGAGGACGGTATCATCCTTCCAGCCACAGAGGTAACGTTCAGCGACGGCGAAAGTGTCTACGATGTACTGCAGCGTGTCTGCAAGGCAAATAAGATACACATGGAGTCCAGCTTTACGCCGGTGTATAACAGTGCCTATATCGAGGGTATTCACAATCTGTACGAGTTCGATGTAGGGAAGCTCTCCGGCTGAATGTATGCCGTCAACGGATGGTTTCCTAACTACGGCTGCTCCCGCTACCAACTGAATAACGGCGATGTGGTGGAGTGGTGCTATGCCTGCGATCTGGGAGAAGATCTCGGCAGTGGTATGGGAGGATAATGGAGGCACCAGAATATAGAGAACGCTGATATAGGAAGCGGAGTTCCCGGAACACATTGGCCTCTGGAGATATTCGAGAGGCCGCCTAACCATGCGACCAGACAACACAACAAAACGGACAAAAAGCCAAGGATGGCCCTTTGCGGCCATCCTTGGCTTTTTGTCCGCTTTTCATTATGCGGATACCAATTTCATTGCCGTGCCCCACCGTTTCTGCCGTTTGCGAGTTCTTCACAAATGACGAAACGGAGGGAATAAAAGGTCCCGTCAAGATTTATGCGCAAAATTGTTTGCAGGCTCCGGCGGAGTGAAGTCAGCCGGCAACGGAGGCGTCGTCCATGACCGCCTCCAAGTGCTTCATGTTCATGTATTTCTTGTTGCCCCACTGGGTGCCCGCCACATGGCGCAGCCGTGCGCAGACCAGCATCAGGGCGGAGTTGCCGTCCGGGAACGTCCCCACCACGCGGGTTCTGCGGCGGATCTCCCGGTTCAGCCGCTCGATCACGTTGTTGGTGCGGATGCGCGTCCAGTGCTCGCTGGGAAAATCGCAGTAGGTCAGCGTTTCCTCAATGCCGTCCTCGACCTTCTTGGCAGCTTCCTTCAGTTTCATGGTGCGCAGCTCGGCGACCACGGCTTTCGCCTTCTCACGGGACGCTTTTTTGCTCTCCTGGGCGTGGATCGCCTTGAGCATTTTTGCCACAATTTTGACCTTGGATTTGGGCACAACAGAGAAAACGTTGCGGTAGAAATGCACCGTGCAGCGCTGGTATTTGGCGTCCGGAAACACCTCGCCCACGGCCTCCAGCATCCCCATGCACTTGTCACCGACGATGAGCTTTACGCCGTCCAAGCCGCGCCCACGAAGCCATTGGAAGAAACCGACCCAGCTTGCCTTGTCCTCCTTCATGCCTTCGGCTGCCCCCAAAACCTCACGGAAACCGTCCTCATTCACGGCGATTGCCACCAAAACAGCAACATTTTCGTACTCTCCGCCCCAGTTGCGGCGCAGGTAGATGCCGTCCACGTAGACGTATGGATAGTGGCCGCCCTGCAAGGGGCGGTTGCGCCAGTCCTCAATGTGAACGTAGGCTTTCTTGTTCAGCTCACTGATGGTGGCAGGCGAAACCTTGCTGCCCCACAGCGCCTCCGTGATGTCCTCCACCCGGCGCACGGAAACGCCTGCCAGGTACATCTCGATGAGGGCCTCCTCCACGCTGCTCTCCCGGCGGCGATACCGCTCGATGATGGCGGTCTCGAAGGACATGCCCTTGAGCCGCGGCATGTGGAGCGTAACGTTGCCGGAGGTCGTGGTGAGATTCCGGTCATAGTGACCGCTGCGGTAGCCATGACGGGCCTCGCTGCGCTCATAGCGGGCCGCCTGCGTCAGGGACTCCGCCTCCTTTTCCAGTAGCTCGTTCAGGGTTTCCTCTACACTTCCTCGAACTAATTCTTTGAGCTGCCCCTTGATAATTTCCTCATTGAATTGTACAATCTTCTCGGACATAGTTTGCTGTCTCCTTTCGAATGTTTGTGTGGTAACTTCATTCTACCAGAGCCTGCAAGCTATGTCTTTTTTTATGCTCTTTTCAATTTGCGCAAGTTATTGTACATTATCCATCGCCGCAGGCCTAATGGCAGTTTGACCAGCAGCCTGTATCGCATCAAATGAACGCAGACAGAGCGCACCTCCCACCAAGGGGAAGGTGCGCTCTCGAGTTGTCACGAGGGTAGCGTCATCATGGCGCATCCAGAAGGACTCACTCTATCGGAGGTATTAAGACAGAGAAAAGAACAAGCAACATGTCTTATAAAAAATCGGTGATGCCAACAAGGAAGGATATGGTCTATGCAATATCTGGAGGAAAACTCGGTAAATTTCTTTCAGCCTGAACATAAAATCCTTTTTGCGTATAAATCTTGACAACGCCACCAGTTTGGGCCGAAAAAACTGCTATGCGTGAGTGTCCCGAAAGTCGTGAGAAACGGCCTCTTAAGATGGCGGCCCTTTATAAGCGCCTGACTTTTGAGCTTATATTTAACCTTGCAATTACACGATCTTTTCTGCGGGCAACATTCAATGTAATTCACATGGTTCCTGTGATTAGGATATTGCGTTTTGGATGAGCATGAGGATAAATCCGAAAAGCAGGAATATGAGTATCGGCGCAAGGGTTCGGAGGATATTGCGTACCCCCATAACTATATCGCAGGCGGAGGGCGCGGGGGCTTTGGGGGGCGCAGTGCGTTTCTCTTCCGGCGGTGCGTAGTCTGGAATCTCGCTTCGATGCAGTCCCCGCAGAAGCCTCCGCAGAAGGCCGAGGATGCCCGACATGAAAAATCCAGGCACGGCAAGAATCGTTCCTATGATCACCAGGGCAAGATCATTGCCACTCGGCGCCAGAAAGCCGGTGGAGTTTTCCGGGGCGCTCGGATCGTATTTGATGCGGATGGACCTGCCCACCTCGATAGAGTTTGCCAGGGGCCATATTTACCTGTATAATGCGTTCCATCCACTTCATATTCGTAGGTCATCGAATAGTTGATGCCACCCCTGCCAACTTTGCTTCTGTTCAACTCGGAAATATCCGTAATGTATGCGCTGCCGAATACCCAATCCGTCTGCTTGTATGATTGAATATAAGTATTGGCCCCCATATAAAACATAAAGAGGCCGATAAGCAGCGTCGCAACGCCCCAGCCCTGTATTACAGACCGAAAAACTGAGTCCTTCCGCATCAGTTCTTTCACGGCCTGAACAGCCGATTCATGCTTCATCTTCTTTTGCCCTCTTGATCCTGGCGACCAGTTCGTCGATTTCCCCTTCGTACAACGATTTGTTATAAGGAACCCTGTGTGTTTGGTTTTCGCAGTCGGTGAATTTCATGTAGTAACCGTAACGCGTTGCGCTTCTGCGCATGTTCCGCTGTGACTCGACCAGACAGCAGTCCAGAATGTCGCTGTAGCGGTAGTACCGCCCATTTAAGGGATTGGTGCGGCAATAAAAGCCGTCCTTTTGAATCTTTAGCATATAAAACAGTCCGTGAGAAAAAGCCCGCACAATTGAAAACAGCAAAATGGCGACCGGAATCATGCGGAAAATCAGCGGCATGGTGGTCCATCCAAAAAGCATCAAGTAAAGTATGGGAAAACCAAAAATCACAAGGATTATGATAACCACACTCTCCGTCTTCCCGGTAATGACGATCTCGCGGTCGAAGTCGTCATCCCCACGTCTGCTTCCCACGGCCTCAACCCGTTCAATCATATAATCCACCGCATCAAGGTGGGGGTCAAGTACGAGAAATCTCGACCGCTTTCCCTCTATCGTTTCAAAGTTGCAGTAGGTTGCTTCCTGTGTGTCCGTCTCTCTGCCGGAGCTGAGCCACATGCTGCAAATCTCGCTATAGCGGTAGTACCGCCCGTTGCCGGGTTTGGTCCGAAAATAAAAGCCGTCTTTATCCACAAGCAACTTGAAAGACATTGCACCGTATGCGGACAGAACGCAGATGATAGCAAAAAAGGCTGTTAGGCCGCCGAGTCCAACAAAGGCACCATCGTGTGCAGTGTAAAGCCAGAATGTGAATCCTCCGGAGACCGCCGTCGTGATTGCAATCACCATAGGTCCAAACCAGTTACCGGTGATTTTATACTTCCAGTTTCTTTCTTTCATCTTATTCTCCATATTGAATCCATAGCGATTTGTTATATCACAGGGAAGTGGCTAATGCCACTTCCCTGTGATTGATTCAAATAATAGAAAACTGTTTCGAGTATGTTGCCTTAAACCCAGTTTTATCTATAACGCAGACAACAATGGTATAGTTTCCTGTCTCTGTTGGCGACCACTCAAGATAGTCGAATGTTGAACCACTTAGAGTATAGTATAGAGTATCACCTTTGTAAATAGCATACTCCCATACATACGGCTGGTAACCACCCTCCGCCTTAGCTGAGAAAACCAATGCCGTCTCTGGCTCCATGTCTCCAATTACTTCAACATTAGAATTCATAGTTCTGCAGTAGTAAATTTTCCGTTTCTTATTCGCTCCACCAGCCCGCAGCTTCCAGAAACGCAAGCACATCGGCCTTGCCCTCCTGCGTGGTATACACATAGAGCATTATCTGTCCACTGCGGATTTTTGCTGCGAAATTCGTGGGGCTGTCCACGGCATAGACCTGACCAGTAAAGGTATTGCTCTCCGTCACCTCACCGGTGATGGGGAGGGTCGCAGCGGCATAGAAACGGTAGCAGGCATCTGCGGAATCCAGCCTGCAGTAGTCCAACCGCAGAGAATCCTCATGCACGGAAACAGAGCGGATCAGCATGGAACCGATGCCCCAGCTCTGGCGGATATCCTCCGTAGAGTCCACGGCAGTATAGCCGGCTGCCGCTGCGGCCTTGCGGAACTTATCCAAGTCCGAAGTTCCCGACGTGAGGAAGAATTTCACGAAAAGGACGAGGGCGACGAACGCAAGAAGCCAAGCCGCAAGTCGGGGGACCCACTGCTTCGCCGGGATTTTTGCAATGGCCGTTGAATCAAATCCCGTGTCTGTCTCCGGAACCGATTTCTTCAGCTCCTCTGTGTGCGTCCTTCGCAGAAGGCTGCGAAGTAGCTCCAGCACCCCAGAGAGGAAAAAGCCCACCACTGCGATGGCCGTTCCCAAAATCAAAAGGACCAGCAGATTGTGGGTATTGGGAGAGAGAATCGCCGTATTCTCTTCCGGCACTTCTGGGTTATATTTCACAGTAATGACAGTACCAATCAGACGGGGCGATGACATACGCCCTGTGCGGCCCGTATAGGTTTCTCCGTCCACGGCATACTCATACGCCATAATGTAGTAGGTACTGCTGTTGCTACCATGCCTTCCGGGCGAAGAGCTGACTACCTCGCTGGAGACATCCGTGACCGTGGCCTCTATGGGAATCCAGTCCTTCTGACGGGATTGGCCTGCATAGTCTCCAATCCCGTTTACGATCAGGTAGATGCCCACAATCATCATCACATAGCCCATGAATCGGAAGTAGGCGAATAATGTTGTATTTCTCCACATCTTCATAATCTTCATATTCCCTTGCTTCGCTCCATCAGCACCTCCATTTCCCGTTGAAACAAAGCCTTATCATACAGAATCTTATGCGGCTTACCAATGGAGTCAGTGAATGTAAAATAGTAAGAATATCCCGTCCGTCTGGTGCCGTTGCGGACGGAACCTTGCCTTTGCACCACCTCTGTCAGGTGGCAATTTGAAATTTCGCTGTATTTATAGTATTTTCCGTCAAAGGGGTTGGTTCGGCAGTAAAATCCGTCCTTTTGAATCAGAATTTTGTAGAACAGATTATGACTCACCAACACAAAAAAGGCTGTTACTGCCAGCACTACAGGCGGTACATAGATAATGGGTGGCAAGCCTTGAGTTCGGAAATAAATGTTCACAAACAAAACCGCCGCCAGAATACAGACAGCTGCGACGAGCCTGACACCGCCCTGTACCCTGCCGCTGATCATAAGGTCACCGTCGCTCCTTTGCGCCTGTTCCTCGGTGTTTTCTACTTGGGCGATTAAATAGTCTACGGCGTCCCAATCTAGATTTCTAAAGAAAAATCTCATGATTCTTCCGTCCTGCGTTTCAAAGTTGCAATATTGCATTTGCTGTGCATTTGCATCGTTTCCACTGCTGACCCATATTTGGCGGATTGTGTAGTAGTGATAGTATCTTCCGTTACCTGGAGCGGTCTGATAGAAGAATCCGTCTTTATCAATCAGTACCCTGAAAAATAATGTGCGGTACAAGGCTAGGAAAAAGGCAAGCGATGCAAAGATCACCAATATTATGCCAATGATGATTGCCCCGTTCCGGCTGATACGAAACCAAAGTGCCAGGCTACCAAATATGGTGAGCATAATAAAGGATATTATAACTCCGGTTATTCCGTTCGTGATTTTATATTTCCATTTTTGCTTTTTCAATGATTCTCCTCCCAGCTGCACTCTTATTGGTCAAAATACTCCAGATTCTCTCATAACCATATATGTTTTTGTACTTTCTTCGCCGCAATAAGAAGTAGCAAGTGTATTAAAAGTAGGCATCTCCATTGTATATACGCCCATGGTCATGATTGAATAAAATTATATTTGCGAAGCCTATAAAAATTTCAATAAATGTGATGGTTTGGGGGAATGCAAGGTTATTATTCCTTCCTTTCCTGTAAGTAGAATACGTTTTTCCTTCTCTTTTCTGAATAGCGCCGTTGGAACCTCTATTGGATAGGCATCACTCCCTTTTCCATTACATGTGCGTTCATAAAACATACACGATTCCTATGATGCAACCAGAAAATGTTGATTAAAACAGAAGCGTACTACTTTTTCCGATCACATCAAACAACCATTCTTTCTTCAAAATTTTTGATTATAGTGATATCTCGCGATTCGGCTATATTTTTCCATTTCTGCCAATTATTTTATACGTTATATTCTCCTTTGGCAATATCAAGTCGGAATTTTTGTTGATTTTGTGAAAACTCTTGAACTATCATTATTAAAAATGCCAAATCAATACCTCCACTCACCAACAGCTGGTGTAATGATAATGCAAAGGAAATGGCGATTATTTTTTGTACAAAATACGAGCGATTTATTTCACTTGACATAGATTAGCGGGCGTGCTATACTTCTTAACAAGAAGCGAACAGATGTTCTAATTCGTGGGTGCGTTGGAATCGAAGGGGGCGCAGGTAGATGCTCTGGCTTTCACGGAAAGACATCGAACACATTTCCCGCAGGTTGCTTCGTGATTACCTTAAAAAAGTCCCTCAAAAGGTCGATCATATTGATCCGGCAGATTTTGCGGAGAAAATGTGTGGCCTGCAATTTACATTTGCAGATATCAGTGAAGCACATGACGCCATCGGCCTTACGGCAACATCGGGGGTGATCATAACGATCCCCCAAAGGGATGGCACAAGGCTCGACTATGAATTAGACGGAAAGACGGCCTTCATTGATCAGAGCCTTGTGGCAGAAAATCAAATCGGCCGTTTGAACTTTACTATGATGCACGAAGCAGCGCATCAACTGTTTTGGATGCTGTACCCGGAAGAATATGAGGTGCAAACTCCTCGCTGCGTATTCCGCATGGCAGATGAACATACGCAATACCCTGTTCTTAATTGGGAGGAGTGGCAGACCAATGTGCTGACTTCATACCTTCTTTTACCAAAGGAGCTGGTGTATCGCCATATGGCGGATGTTGGCCTGAAAGATGGTGTCAGCGTGCTGAATCGCATATACGCACGCAAAGACTATGAGCGTTTTTCGGAGGCCGCAAAGCGGCTCGGCGTGTCCAAAACAGCACTGACTATAAGATTATCCCAACTCGGTTTGGTAGGGAGAAACGATTTGTATGACCCGTATGCATTGGTAGATATATTTCCGGAGAAAAATGAGATCGCCTGATATGGCAGGGAGTAAGTATGGCAAAGATCAATGTAAGGGAACTTGATCCACAACGCTATTCCTGTATTCAGACAGAACAGCAGGAATTGAAAAAAACAGTATTCCAGCCATATTACAATGGCGAGAATGTGCCCGTATTGCCAGAACAAGTTAGAGATCCTGTGTAAAGGAAATCACGGCGCAGTTTATGTGAAATGCCCCCATTGCGGAGAACAGGTGTTTTTCCCGCCAGTGGCATTTCGACTTAACCGATTCTAAGCTGTAACGGCGTGTAGGAAGCGCCTTGCCTGCGACAACTAAAAATTGAATATCCAAGTTTGTACCCCGGAGCCGCTTGATGCGTGACCTTCCCATGTGTCGCTTGATTTGCAGTCCTTGCTCTCAAAGAGAGTGAGACGAATCAATGCGGCCATGGTGGTGAAGGCAGATCAAGCGGCTTTTTCGCTCATTTGGTTCCAGAAAGGAACTGAATGAGCGTTTTATTTTGCTGGTCTTTTGCCTGTGAGAGATGCCGAGGCCCTCCGCTTCATCGTTTGTGAAATTTTCAAAATGATGAAACGGAGGACAGAAGATGTCGTATCACAATGACCCATATCGGGTCGATTATTTGAAGATATATCCCTGCTTAAAAGAGCGCCCGGATGTGTTGGAAGTCTTGAAGAAAAGCGACCGCAAGATGAAATACATGGAGGTGGATCTGAAAAGCGAACAGCGCAGGAAAAATGCCGCGAATGGGGCGGAGAGTTATATCCCCAGCAAGGAGGATTCGCTGGAGCGGCTTGTATATTCTGCGAAGTGCCAGTTTGCGGACGATGCTGAAGGCGTCGAGGATGCCGTGATCAAGAAAGACGATTTATGCCGTTTGCGGGCCGCACTGGATCAGTTGAGCGAAGAAGAACGGGCTCTGATCCATGCGCTGTTTTTCGACGAGTGCTCAGAGCGTGAGCTGGAAGAAATGATGGGTATCCATCGAATGACGATCCATAATCGAAAGATCCGTATTTTGCAGAAAATGAAAAAGATGCTGAGATGACAAAAAAGTTTGGTGCAAACGGTGTTTTCAACGGCTAATAGAGTGAGAGGGCTTTGAACCTCATTCCGCTGCTGATAAATCAGCGGCTTTGTTCCTTGAAAAACACCGCCCAAGCGGTCATATCCGGCAACTTGAATACATTAGCTGACGGAGCCAGCGTCAGACCGAGTGCGCGATGACCACCTGTGCGGAGAAACTCCGCATCAAAGGACGGCCAGGTAAGGTGCAGAGCGATACCCACTCAGGCCATGGCAGCCTTGGCAAGCTGTCCCCGCCATGATCCCGTCAGCCTATAATGATACTCCTGTACGCAGCTTCGAGAGATCCTCGGAGGGGTGAGAGTCCCGTGATGTGCGCCCGCACAGTTCAAGTTGCCGCCCTGCCTGGGGAAGTAGTGTCGAATACAGGCAAACAAAACCGTAAAGTTCTGGCCGCTCCGGTGACGGGAGCGTTTGCTTCCGCTGCCGGAGCGACCACACTCTTGCGGCAGAAGCATGGGAACTGTCTACACCTTTCAATATTCTTATATTCGATTCCTCTTTCCTTTGTCCGATGGCCCCGCTATTCTCTCCTGCCTTTCCCTTCCTTGAACGGTTCCCATGCTTGTGCCGCAGAGATAGTCAAATGTAGAAAGGAGACCAACTATGGACCCCAACATCAGTTACTATGGAATCGTAATCCTGCTCAGGAAACTCCGGGAATGCGGCATTTTCACCGAAAAAGAACTGAGAAAAATTGCCGCACGGATCGCTGCGGATAACGGTGTTGAAGTCATGTTTTTTCTCTGATTTTCTTCATCTTTCAGTAGCTATTCGGATGCAGTTGTGGTAGTGTTTGTGTTGCAAAAAAGGAGGTGAGTGGACATGGATGAAAAGCGGCTGGTAGACGGAACAACAGCACTGGCAGAAAAGCAGGCCCGTGTTATAAAAATCGAACCTACGGAACGGCCTCAAAATGTGCGGCTACGGGTCGCAGCCTATACTCGTGTCAGCTCAGACTCCGAGGATCAACTCAATTCCTTTGCGGCCCAAAACCGCTACTACACGGAACTGATCTCAAGCAAGGCCGAATGGCGCATGGTCGATATCTATGCCGACGAGGGGATCACCGGAACTTCGGTGGCTAAGCGGGATGACTTCCAGCGGATGATGGCGGACTGCCGTCGGGGCCTGATCGACCAGATCCTTGTCAAATCTATCTCCCGCTTTGCCCGCAACACCAAGGACTGCCTTCAAAATATCCGTGAACTGAAAGAGTTGGGTGTCAACGTCCGATTCGAGCGTGAAGGTATCGATACTGTCAATGTGAGCAGTGAGCTCATCACCGCCATCTACGCTGCTTTTGCTCAAAAAGAGAGCGAGTCCATCTCGGGTAATATGCGATGGAGCTATCAACGCAGAATGGAGAGCGGCGAATTCAATACCTGTAAAGCCCCGTGGGGGTTTCGGCTTGATGGCAGAAAGCTCAAAGTATATGAACCGGAAGCAGACATTGTCCAAAGAATTTTCCGTGAGTATTTATCCGGTAAAAATCCTCAAGAAATCGCAGACGACCTAAATGCCAGCTGCCTGACTGAGCGAGTATGGAATTATAAAGCGATAGATTACATCCTGCAAAACGAACGCTACGCCGGAAATGCGCTTGTGCAAAAGCGGTATACGCCGGATATGCTCTCGAAGCAACAGAAAACCAATCATGGTGAGCGTGAAATGTACTTTGTGCCAGGGAGCAACGATGCGATCATCTCTCCAGAGATATTTAAACGAGCTCAAGTCCTACGGCAAAAACGCAGTTTAGGAAAAGCACCCGTACACAGCGAGATCATCTCACAAATTCGGTGTATTTGCGGCGCACGGATGCGGTTTAAAAATGTTAACAGCAAATGGTATCTATGCTGCACAAGTCATGACACAAAGGGGGATTGCTTGATCACGCCGATCCGTGAGACTCAGATCCATGCATCCTTCTGCCGTCTGTACTATAAACTGAAACATCAGAGCATCCCTATTCTGGAACAGCTGCTTACAAGTCTCCAGCTGATCCGCAATCGCAAGATGCTTTGGAGTCCTGACATCGTTGCCCTGAATAAAAGAATATCAGACCTATCCAGTCAGAATCAGACATTGGCTTTCCTTAAGCGGCAGGGCCTTGTTGATCCTGACATTTTTATAGCCAAAACCAATGAGCTGACCAAGCAGCTCCGGCAGGCCAAGCTGG
>ENA-UESH01000057-UESH01000057.1-human-gut-metagenome-genome-assembly--contig:-NODE-57-length-102096-cov-22.756545_pt1 | contig 102096 bp, 79 predicted proteins | sample MGYA00243001_ERZ508002 | MGnify/ENA primary metagenome ERZ508002 (study PRJEB26167, sample SAMN06115447) | human gut metagenome | host: Homo sapiens | place: China:Anhui | collected 2015-08-07... | reverse complement strand
CGCGAGCGCAACGACGTATTAGTCAAAAATACGTCGTCAGACCACGGTTCGTTTTATTCTTGGCTGGCATACCGGACAATAATAAAATCAACCTCACCAAAACGCCGCCGCGGATTTCATAAAAATCCGCGGCGGCGTTTTGTCTTATTTGTTTTATAAATGTTTTTTTCTTTCGACGTTTACAAGCGAATACGACGCAAACAGCCCGCCGAAGAAAAGGACTATACCCAGAACGAGTTCCCAGACTTTAACCCCGTTGCCTGCCCAGCCGAGATACACGACGTATATGTCGGGATTGAAAAACATCGTTACCGCCGCGCCGAGCGACAAGCCGCAAATACAGAAGAACGAATCGACGCGATGCCGTTCGAGCAGTGTCGACATGAATTTCGACACCGATACCAATCCGACGAGGAACCCGACCGCAAGGCACGCGTACACTATAAAGACCTGCGGGTTCGACTGCCAGTATGTAAGACTCACCGAATCCATAATCGCCTTGAAATATCCGAAAATCATCAGGAGCGCGGTAGCCGAAAGCCCCGGTACAAGTTGAGTTATCGCGACGGCAAAACCGAGCAGTAAAAACAGAATATAATGCCATACGGACAGATTTTCGAGCGTCCTTGCGCCCGCCGTAACAAACACCGACACCAAAGACGCCGCAACGGGTATCAGCAATCCCGCGACAAACAATACGATTCTTGCGGGCGTTTTTTTCTGCCCCCTGACCTCGTCGGTCACGGCGGGATACGCCCCTAGCATAAGCCCCGCGAACAGCGCAACTATCGCGAACGGCAGAATGTCTATCAGTTTTTTGACGCCGAAGAATCCGCCGACGAAACCTATTACCCCTCCGACGGCGACCGGCAATAAAAATTTAAGGCATTTGCCGAATTTTTTAAGTATGTTGCCGAACGCGAAAAGAAGTTTTTCGTACAATCTGAAAATTATCGCCACGGCAGAACCGCTGACCCCCGGCACTATAACCGCAAGTCCGATAAAAAATCCCAGAACGCCGCTTTTTAACCTTTCTTTTCCGTTTTTATAGGCAAGATCGGGTTCGGACGATACTTCGTTCGTCTCCGTCCCGACGGATTTTTCTTCTTCGTTCATAAAAGACCCGTCCCCAAACGCTTGATATTTTACTAAAAATATATTAAAGTGTAACAGAAAAAATTATAGATGTCAAAGGTATATACGTTATGGAGTTACAAAAATTACTGTCCAAAGCCCGCAGGGCGGCGGAAGATTACGATATGATAGAAGAGGGCGACAAAATCGCCGTCGGACTGTCGGGCGGCAAAGACAGCATCACTCTGCTCTGCATACTTGCCGCGATGAGAAGATTTTACCCCAAAAAATACGAACTTATCGCGATTTCGATCGATATGGGGCTCGGTCTCGACGAAAAAGAAGTGCAAGCCGTAAAGGATCTGTGCGCCCGACTGAACGTAGAATATATAGTAGAAAAAACGCGCATAGGCGAAATAGTCTTCGACGTAAGAAAAGAACCAAACCCGTGTTCTCTCTGCGCCAATATGCGACGCGGCGCGCTCAATTCGACCGCCGCCGCCCACGGGTGCAACAAAGTCGCGCTGGGGCATCATTCCGACGATCTCGCGGAAACGTTCCTGCTGTCGTTGTTTTACGAGGGCAGATTATCCGCATTCGCGCCCGTGACGAAGTTGGAACGCGTCGGCATAACGGTAATACGTCCGATGATATACATCGACGAAAAAGAAATAATCGGTTTCGCCAAAGACAAACCGATCATCCACAATCCATGCCCGGCAGACAAACACACGAAAAGGCAGTTTATAAAAGACACGATAAAATCGTTGCAAAAAGAAATGCCGTCGGTTAAAGACAACGTCTTAGGCGCGATTATGCACCCCGAGCGCAACAACCTTTCGCCGTTTGAAAAGTCCGGACATACCGACTGATTCCGCCGCATTTGCCTCAAAACGATAGCAGTCGCGGCTATACCACGGATAGGCTTTCACCGCAACCACAGTCCTGCCATTGCGAGGAGCATAGCGACGCGGCAATCTCCCGGCAGGGCATTTACCGCAAACCTACAGTACTGTCATTGCGAGGAGCGTAGCGACGCGGCAATCTCCCTGCAGGGCATTTACCGCGTAGAATTTTTATTCGCCGTAAACTCTATCTTCCTCGCAGGACGGTTGCCGACGTTCTCGAAATAATCTTTCGTTACGGATTCGCCCGATACGACTTTTTTAAGTTCGCCGTTCTCTTTTTCGAGTTCCGAAATTCTCGATCTGAGGGCGGCGTTTTCAGTGCGTAAGTTTTCAGCGATACGCTCGTATAAGGCGTTTATCTCGTTTTTTAATTTATCTAAAAGCACGTCTTTACGCTTTGCGAACGGGTCGTAACATCTGCCCTTTTCGCGCTTTATCTCTTCGACGATTTCTTCTACCGTACGCCTGTCGCCGGCAATCATGTTCCTGTACTTGTTCTGATACCTGAGCGCGGTTTTCGGATCGCGGGCAATCAGACCTATACTGCTCCTCACCGACCTGCCGTCGGTTGCGGCAAGCAGTATTTTTTTCATCATAAGCCTTGCCTCCGCCTTGTCGAATTCGACTATCCTGCCGACTTCGGGTTTCGCGCCGAAACATATCGCGTCGGCGTATTTTTTGTCTTTTTTCGCGCGCTTGGCTGCCGAATAGTACGCGTTCCTCACACTGCCCGCCGCCATTTTGTTTTCGGCGGCAAAACTTTCAAACACTCCGCGCAGCGGTCTTCCGTTCTTTTTCGCATCGTCGGCCGACGCCATAAGTCGTCTCATTTTTTCGCTCGTCATCACGTTCATAGATATTTATTCCTTAATTTTATACGCCTATTATTGCCGCGCGGCGAAGTTATAATACATATTGAAAAAAAAATTTAATAGAATATACTATGACGTATTATCTTTACGCGCAGACGGCGTGCGCCGTCAAAATAGACGGAAACTTCGTCGGTACGACCGACGGCAATTATTTCGCTTTCGAGGCGGACGAGTATCTTCTTGAAGTCATACCTTTGGACGACCGTATGCTGCCCGTCGCGTTTCTGGTTAAAAACGAGCCGCGGAAAACCCCGTCGATGAAAGTGTTCGACATGCGCGGCGGCTATCTGCTTATCCCCGTGTTTTCAAGGCGTTTCGTAACGGATTTCAGACTGCTGTTCCGTGGACGCAAAGAATTTTCCTGCGGGACGCTTGCCGTAACCTGTTACAGCGAAAACGGCGTAAGAGTAGTAGTCGAAACCATGAAAGACATGTTCGTAACCACACTGCCGTTTCTGCCCGACGATGCGAGATTCGACTATATAAAAGACGGAGAAGACGAATATCTCGCCGCTGTTTTCGTCGGAAACCGCACGCTGGTACTCGTTTTTTCGGTAAAAGAAAAAATATCGCTCGCCCTTAAACGGGTATGCGATGACTACTCTTTTCAGTCTCCGTATATTTCGCTGACCGAAAACAAGAACGATATATTAAAACACGTCGTCGTATCCCGCTGGAAACTCTGCCGCGGAGAGATAAAAGGCGTGTCTCTTCTCGTAAAACGCCGCCGCGAGATTTATACCGTCGACGAAAAACTTCTGCCGTATGCGTTTTTTGAAGAACTTGCGCTCGGCGGAGACGTCACGGACTTTCTCGCTCCGAAGATAAAACCGCGCGCAGGCGAAATGAAGGAATTCGCGGGGAATTTCACCGCCGTTCTGCCTCCGCCGGAATTCGTATCGCCGTCGCTCGTCACCCTGCTTTACCCGGACAGGATAGAATACGCCGACGTTACGGTTTCGGGCGGACGTATAGAAAATATCGTAATAACTTGACTTGTATCGGAAAATGTGTTAGTATTTAACCGCTATGTGGTACTATTATATTTATTACGGTTCGCTCATCGTCCTTATCCCCGGCATAATCTTCGCTTTTATCGCGCAGATCATGGTCGGCGCGACTTATAAAAAGTATTCTAAAACCGACGCCCGTTCAGGCTGGACGGCTGACGATATGAGCCGTATGTTTATGGAAAGATACGACTGCAACGGAGTCGTCGTCCGTCCGATCGAAGGCGAACTCACCGATAATTACAATCCGTCGACAGACGTATTGTCTCTGTCGGAAGGCGTATACGGAAAATCGAGCATTTCCGCTCTCGGCGTAGCCGCCCACGAATGCGGGCATGCCCGCCAGCAACACGAAGGCAGTTTCATGATGAAACTAAGAAGTTTTCTCGTTCCCGTGACGAATATCGGTTCGAGACTGGCTGTTCCCGTGGCGATTCTCGGCATCATTCTCGAATGGCTGCTCGGCGGAGCGGGCGCAACCAACGCCGGCACTTATATATTATGTATAGGCGTTATTCTCTACTCCCTTTCGACGGTGTTCGCGCTGATTACCCTGCCCGTCGAAATAGGCGCGTCCGCAAAGGCGATGACTATGCTCGACGAACAGAACATACTCGAAAAAGACGAACGCAGAGGGGCGAGAAAAGTTCTTACAGCCGCCGCGTTGACGTACGTCGCGTCGCTGCTGGTATCGCTTTTGTATCTCCTGCGATTCCTCATCATCATAGCGGGCGTCAGGGGAAAGAAAAAATAATCTTTTACGGGAAGACCGACACTTCGCCTACGGCGTCGAAAACTTCGCCCGCGAAAATCGTTATGCGGCTGCCGCCGGACGAATACGTCAGCATCACGCGCCCCGAAACGCGCGACAATTCAAAAATTCCCTCGCCGCCGATAAGGTCGTTGACTTTACGGGCGGCATTTTCGTTTCCGCGGGATATAACGGCGTTTCCGCCGGCGAGCGCGATCGCCAACGCTACCGCATTTACTTCCGAGTCCACCGATACGCTCGTTCCGCGTACGATAAACGACGGACGCTCTTCCGAATAACATTCGGGTTCTACAACACCGCTTATTTTACTGTAAAGTTCGTCTGATCGCATCTGTATATCATACGCAGGAAATCGCATCGGCGTGAATGAACGGCAAAACGGTTGACAAACCGTTCAAAAACTATTACAATACTCAATATCGATATATTTTTATCCGATACGACTATGCAAAAAGAACAACTTATTGACAACTTAAACGGCAGGGGCAGCCGCAAACGCCTCAACGCGCTTACCAATCTGTGCAAAAACGACGAAGACGACGCGCCAGCGCGTTCGTCGGATACGGCTCAGTTCAGGAGCGTCTACACAGGCTTTTCGTTTACGCCGTCGATGTGCGCATACAAGGCAAAACAGACGGGCGTCAGCGTAGCCGGTCTCGTCGATTACGCCTCGCTGAAAGGCGCGGACGAATTTTCAAAAGCCCTTAAAATCACCGGGGTCGCCGGATATATCGGCGTCGGTATAAATTCGCGTGTCAAAGGTATGCGCATCGCATTGCAGGCTATAGGCGTCCCGCATAAAAACATAAAGGCTCTGCATAAAAATTTAGCCGACGCGCGTAACCTTAAAGCCGCGCACGTCAACCGTCAGCGCGAACTGATAAACAAAAAGACCGACAATTTAAGGTTTTACCTCCCGCCGGAACTGTTGCTTTTCAAAAACAGAACCCAGAGCGCGGAAAATCTGTATAACGCGTTGGCGACAAAAATAACCGACAGGTACAAAAGCGGAGACGAAGTCGTCGCTTACCTGACGGGCGAACTTTCTTTCGACCTCAGCGAAGACAGAAAGAGTAAACTTGCCGACAGAGCCAATCCTCTGTATAAATACGACCTCGCGGAGACGCTGAGGGCATATCTGGGCGTCAAAGACCTGCCCGAAAAGACAATGCGCGCGGAAGACTTCGTTTCCGTATGCGACGCCGCCGGCGCAATATCCGTCGCCGTATACAACGCCGCTCCTCTGAATGAATTTCTCGGCGCGTGCAAAAAAATCGGCGTGAAAGCCGTATGTATCGAACCCGACCGCGAAAACGCCGGCGTTACCCCCGCAGAATTTTACGACAGGGCATTCGCCGAAGGTTTTCTGCCGCTTTCGCGTAAAGTCATCGACCGACCGAGGAAGAAACCGATCGACGCAAACCCGTCGAAAGACGTCGCCGACAAGTACCTCGAATCTTCCCTTGCCGTCTGCGGACACGAAATCGCCGCGTCCATATCGCAGTCCGACGGACTGTTCTCCGAAAAGACGGTATCATCCCTGCCCGACTTCGCCGCAAGGATAAAACTCTTCTCGAAAATAGCCACCGAATAAAACCCGGAAGTTATGTCAATACTTCTTGCCGCAAAGCAAGGAGTATTTTTTTATGGAATTTTTCAGGGAGTCCGCTCTGAAAACCACGCTCGCGGCGTTGTTCTTTCTGTCGGCGTGCATTATGACGGCGATATGCGTCGGCTACGCCCTGCCGGAAGGCTCGCGGCGCGAATTATACCTGTATAAGTCGTCGTCCGCATGCGAAACGGTTACGGCGGACGATTCAACGATTTTTTTAAGAAAAAACATATCGGGCGAATCGGTCTGTCTGCAAAACGAACGCGAACTGAACGATTTTCTGTCGTCCGTACTCGCCGTCAGAGTATTCGCCGAACACGGTGAAGATTTCGACTGCGTCTATTACTATTCGCCCCGCCTGCGTTTCCGCACCGCCGTAAACGGCAGGCGGGTAAATATCGCCGTTATGCGATCGAAAAACGGAATTAAAATAGCGACACCGTTTCCGTTCGGCAGTTTCTGACGATTACCTTCCGCAGGCGATGCGAATTATTTTTTTGCCGACGACGTATAAAACGCAAAAAGCGTGTAAATAATACTCAACGCAACAAGACATCAGGAGGATATAAAATGTCTGACAAAAAGAATTCGAGAATACTCGGTTTCGTAAAAAACAACCTTTACTACCTTCTCATCGGCGTCGCGCTTATAACCATAATCACCGTCACGGCGGTCGTCATCGCGACGAGCAAATCTTCGCCATCGGCGACAAAGCCGTCGGAACCGCCGACTTCCGCCGAAGAACCCGATAAACCCGACGTCCCGGACAACCCCGACAAACCCGACAATCCGGATAAACCCGATAAGCCGGATAAACCCGACGAACCCGCCGACACGAAAATAATATTCACCGTTCCCGTGGCGAACGCCGCTTACGACAAGACGTTCACGCATGCGTCCGTCGTATACAATAAGACCCTCGGCGTGTATACCGGTCATACAGGTATCGACATGAGTGCGGAGGCAGGCACGAAAGTCGTATGCGCTTACGCCGGTACGGTAGAGAGCATAACCACGACCTATCTTCAGGGTACTACCGTAACGATAGACCACGGCAACGGGCTTAAAACCGTATATAATTCGATAGACGCCAAAGAGGGACTCGCCGCGGGGCAGACGCTTAAAGCGGGCGACGAAATCGGCGCGGTTTCCGACAACAACCGACAGGAATACAAAGACGGCGCGCACCTGCACTTCGAAGTAATAAAAGACGGAGTCAAAGTCGACCCCGAAGAATATCTGAAATCCGCATAAATCCGACATTCCTCCCGTACAATGTACGGGAGGATTTTTTATGCCCTTTTCAAAAAAACGATTCGTCGCGGCTTTCGTCGCGATTTCGCTTACGGCGGGGCTGTGTTCCGCGCTGTCGTCATGTAAAAAACAGCCGTCGGCAATCGTCGACGACTGCCTGATAGAAGTCGAATACGCCGACGGTAAAATATTCGGTAAATCGACTTATACGCTGACAAATCGCGGAGACAATCCGTTTGACGACGTAAGATTCAACCTGTACGCCAACGCATACAGAAAGGGCGCGAAATATTCGCCCGTAGAAGAAAAGAAAAAAGCCGACGTATTCAAGGGCGGCTACGGCGGAATAACCGTCGAATACGCCAGAGCCGACGGCAACGACGCGGCATACGAAATCTGCGGCGAAGACGACAATATACTTTCGGTTAAAACCGACGAATATTTCCCCGACGAAAAAATAACCGTCGAGGTCGGCTTTACCACCGTTCTTCCGTCTGCGAATTTACGGCTCGGCAAAACCTCGTCGACGATAAACCTTGCCGACTTCTATCCCGTTCCGTGTAAAATAGAAAACGGCGAACGCGTCGAATGTCTCTATTCGCCTTTCGGCGACCCATACTATTCCGACGTGACGGACTACTCGGTCTCGCTGACGGTGCCGTCGGCGTATACCGTCGCGGCGTCTGGGTATCCCGAAAAAACGACGGTCGACGGCGAAAAGACGACTTACGAATATTCGCTCTGCCGCGGAAGAGACTTCGCGTGCGTGCTGTCGGAAAACTTTGAGGTATGCGCGGCGCGCGTAGGCGACGTCACGGTGACGGCATATTCCGCGAAAGGCAGGCAGGATAAAGCGTCCGAAATCGCATCCGACGCTCTTGCGTATTTTACGAAGACTTTCGGGGAATTCCCATATAAATGTCTGTCGATAGCCGAGACTCCGTTTATGTGCGGCGGAATGGAATATTCGGGGCTGTGTTACATTGCCGACAATCTTGACGACGGCACGTCCGAATACGCGATACTGCATGAAGTCGCGCATCAATGGTGGCACGGCGGCGTCGGAAACGACCAGATAAACGCGGCGTACATCGACGAAGGACTCGCCGAATTTTCGGTATGGCTGTATCTTACCGAAAACGGCAGAAAATCGGACGCCGACGCCATGGCGGAAAATGCAAAATCGACCTATAAGGCGTATTTCGACCTGTATAAAACTCTCGGCGGAGAGGCGAACACATGTATGCAACGCCCTCTTGACGAATTTTCGTCGGTAAACGAATACGTCGCCGTATCATACGACAAATCGCTGCTGGCGTTTACGGCATATGCCGACGCCGTGGGGCTTGCGAAGACCAAGCGCAACCTGAAAAAACTATACGAAACGAATTTGTTCGGAAACATCTCGCTTACGGACATAACGTCGGTCATGGGACTTAAAGAACATTTTATTTCGTTCGTCGACGGAAAAGTCTTGATATAATCTTTTACAGGTGCTATAATACATATCGGTCGGAAACACAAAAGGAGAAGACGAATGAAACTGTTTGAATACAGATGTCCGAAATGCGGAAACACCTTTGAAGAAATGGTTAAAAATTACGACGACGAGGTAAAATGCCCCGCTTGCGGCGCGGTTGCGTCCAAAAGTTATTCGGGCAGAATTTTCACTTCGACGGGTCGGCAGAGCGGCGCGTGCGCAGGCAACTGTTCGACGTGCGATCATCATTGTAAGTAACGGCGGCGGGCGAATATAAAATTCGCCCGCTACTTTTATTTTATTTTTCTTTACTTTTTGCAGATTGTAATATATAATATATTCATACTTGATATTATACGAGGATTTTGTAATGATTACTTCCAAACAACTGCGTAATTCCTGGCTTAAATTCTATGAAGAACGCGGACATAAAAACATCGGCGCGGTTTCGCTTATCGGCGACGGTTCGACAGGCGTCATGTTCAACGTCGCCGGCATGCAACCGCTTATGCCCTACTTGCTCGGCAAAAAGCACCCGTCGGGTAAAACCAGGCTCTGTAACGTACAGGGCTGCGTAAGAACGGTAGACATCGAAAGCGTAGGCGACCCCACCCACTTCACGTTTTTCGAGATGATGGGCAACTGGTCGCTCGGCGATTACTTCAAAGCGGAAAAAACGCAGTGGTCGTACGATATTTTAACAAAAGTCTTCGGTCTCGACGGCAAAAAAATATGCTCTACGGTTTTCGAGGGCGACGCCACCGCTCCGCGCGACGAGGAGACCGCCGATTACCTTAAAAAAGTCGGCATTAAACCCGAGCATATATTCTATCTTCCCAAAAAGGACAACTGGTGGGAACTCGAAGGCACGGTAGGCACGCCGTGCGGACCCGATAACGAATGGTTCTATCCCCGCCACGACAAACCGTGCGGACCGAATTGCGGACCCGACTGCGGTTGCGGCAGATACGTCGAAATAGGCAACGACGTATATATGCAGTATAAGAAAACAGAAAACGGCTACGAGCCGCTTGCAAACAAAAACGTCGATACGGGGTTCGGTCTCGACCGTCTTCTCGCTTTCCTCAACGGCGTTACGGACGGATATAAAACAGACCTGTTCCTGCCCGTCATCGCGTTGCTCGAAGAAAAATCGGGCAAGAGTTACGACAACGACGAAGAGGCGAGAAAAGCCATGCGTATAGTCGCCGACCACATAAGAACGGCTACGATGCTCATCGGCGACGAAAACGGAATACTCCCCTCCAACGTCGGCGCGGGCTATATTTTAAGGCGTCTTTTAAGGCGCGCCATCCGCTACGCCAGAAAAATCGGCCTCGATTCTTCGGCGCTCACTGCGGTATCGGCGATATTCATAGACAAAATTTACGACGAGGCATATCCTCTGCTTGTCGAAAAGAAAGATTATATACTTTCCGAAATCGCCAAAGAGGCGGACAAGTTCGAGGCGACGCTCGCCACCGGGCTTAAAGAATTCAACAAGTGTATCGAGGGCATCAAACGCAAAAACGAGTTCATGTCTGCGAAAGACCCCGCCTATAAAGCGGAAAACGGCATAAACGGAAAGCAGGCGTTCAGACTTTACGACACGTTCGGATTCCCCGTGGAACTCACCGAGGAACTCGCCGCCGAAGTCGGATTCACCGTCGACAAAGCGGGGTTCGACGAAGCGTTCAAAGAACATCAGGAAAAGAGCAAGCAGTTGCCGCAGGGCGCCGCAAAGGGCGGACTTACCGAACAGAACGAAACCACCGCCCGCCTTCACACCGCCACTCACCTTCTTAACGCCGCGCTCAAAACCGTTCTCGGCGACGCGAACATCAATCAGAAAGGTTCCAACATAACCACGGAAAGACTTCGTTTCGACTTCAACTTCCCGCGGAAACTCACCGAAGAAGAGGTCAAAGCCGTCGAAGATTGGGTAAACGCCGCGATCAAAGCCGACGTACCCGTAACGCTTGAAGAAATGAGCGTCGAAGAGGCTAAATCTCAGGGCGCGATAGGCGTATTCTCCGATAAATACGGCGAAAAAGTCAAAGTCTACACGATGGGCGCGTACAGCAAAGAAATCTGCGGCGGTCCGCACGCAAAAACGACGGGCGAACTGCATCACTTCAGAATAACCAAAGAAGAGGCGTCTTCGGCGGGCGTCCGCCGTATAAAGGCGGTTCTCGACTGACGGCAAACCCGTCATTTAAGAGGAACTATGTCGGTTTACGTTTGCAAAACTTATTTCGACTGCGTTGAAAGGGCGACGAATTTCGTCGCCCGTTTTCCTATTGCGCTGGACGAGCCCGTGCTTGTTATATGCGAAGACAAACTTACCCTGTCCGTCGAAACGGCGATAGCGGAACTCACGGGCGGCAGTTTCAACGTGGAGGTGACGTCGCTCGGAAGATATGCGTCGAAAAGGCTTTCGGAACGCAGATACCTTTCCAAAGAGGGTGCGGCAATGGCGGTAAAGAAGATACTTACCGACATCGCGCCCGAACTCACCGCGCTCAAAAAAGCGGCGGCGTCTCCGTCGCTGGCAAGCGAAACCGGCGAACTGATCGCGCAACTTAAATCGGCGAAAATACGCCCCGACGAATTGTCCGCCGCCACAGACGGCCTGGAGGGGCGTTCAGCCGCGAAGATACGCGATATAGCGAAGATCTTCGCCGCATACGAAGAATTTCTGTCGTCAAACGGTCTGACCGACAGCAACAACGCCCTGTCCGACGTATCGGAGGCAATAGCGTGCGACGAAAAACTGCCGTGCGCAAGAGTCGTGTTTATAGGTTTTTCGTCGATAACCCGCCAGACCGCAGACGCTATAGACGAAATAACGTCCACGGCGAAAAGCACCGACTTCTTCGCGGTAAAAGGCGACAACACCGATTTGTACGTCAACGAATTTTACGACTTCGTCGGCAAATACGACGCGTCGCCGAAGATACTGCCGTCTTCCGTCACACCCGAGGGCGGCAGAATCCTGTCTTCGCTTTTCGACCCGTCCGCATTCGCGAAAAGCGGAACGCATACCGATAAAATTCACCTGTACGAGGCAACAGACGTCTCCGACGAGGCGGAATACGTCGCCGCGCGTATCCGTCGCGAAGTCATCGAAAACGGAAAAAGATACCGCGACATCGCGATAGGCGCGGGGGATTACTCCGCATATTCGCTTGTGCTTAAACGCAAACTGGCAGACTACGGCATTCCGTTTTATTCCGACGAAAAGACCTGTCTTTCGGAATTGCCGATTTCAAAACTCGTAGATTCGCTGTTGCGGTCGAAATCGGGGCGCGGCGACCTGCGGGAGATCAAAAACGTTCTCGGTAACTGTCTGTTTATATCCGACCGCAAAATATCCGACGCGATAATCAGGGCTTTAACCGTAAGTTCGTCAACCTATAAGACGTTTATCGAGGGTAAATTCTCGGTCGGCGAAATTTTCGCCGACGCCAAAATCAGCCTGTTATACACGTTTTTGACAAAACTCGGCAAAACGGACACGGCAAAGAATTATTCAGCCGCTATACGCGCGTTTTTAACCGCCGCCGGAGTAGACGAAAACGCAAAAATCGCGGGCGACAGACTCACCGCGTTTGCCTCGGACGACAAAGCCGCGCTTTTATCGAGCGAAAAAGAGGCTTTTCTTGCTGTGCTCGACGAAACCGAAAACGTACTTGGCGACACGCCGCTGAGTCTCGACGCATACAGACGCATACTCCTTGCCGGCGAAGAGGCGGCGGAGATGTCCGTCGTTCAGCAGAATAACGACTGCGTATATGCCGGCGAACTTAAAAACTGTAAATCGAAACGGCGGGATATTCTTTTCGCGATCGGAATGACTTCGGACGTTCCGTTCGTCAAGGGCGATTCCGCGCTGCTGCTCGACGGAGACATAGCAGACCTGGAAAAACTCTCGCTTTACGTCGAGCCGAAACTCAAAATAGTAAACGACCGCGAAAAAGAGGCTACGGGGCTTGCTCTTGCCGCGTTCGGCACTAATCTGATACTCACCCGCCCCGCGCTTTCGCGTTCGGGCGCGCCGACGGCGAAAAGCGGCGTAACCGATTATTTTGAAAAGATATTTTCGGACGACGTAAAACCTTTCACGGTATTTTCGGCAAGCGATCTGGCGGTAAAGAAATATTCCATGTCGGCGGCAAGACGCGACCGTGCGGACGCATTCGCATTTTTGGCCAAACGCCCCGCGCTTTTTTCTCTTGTCCGGCTCAGCGACGATTTCAAAGAAGGCGCGACCGACGATTTAAGCGAAATCGCATCGCTTAAAGTCGCGCTTGCGCGCGCAGGCGACGCCGACGGCGTTACGGCGTGCGACGAACTGATAGGGCTTATCAACCGCGACAGACTTCTGAAAAAAAATCTGCCCGCCGAAAACTACTTCAAGGACAAAACCGTTTCCGCAAGCGCACTGGAATGTTTCTATTCCTGCCCGTATAAATGTTTTATGCGCTACTGCGCGGGTGCGAACGAGGCAGCCACGGGAGACGTAAAGTCGTTCGATTACGGCAACGTACTTCACGCCGTAGCCGAAAAATTCGTCGGAAACATAAAGGAAATGACTTCCGACGACGCCTGCCGCGCCTTTGCGGACGCAACCGTAGACGAACTTCTCGACGACCCCTCATACAAGCGGTTCTTCGCCCGCCCCGACCTCGCGTATTCTCTGTTTCTTACCAAAAAAGAGGCAGAAAATCTGTGCGTAAGGCTCTATCGCGAATTCCTTGTCTCTGGGTTTACCCCCGTCGGGGAAGAAGTATGGTTCGCCGATTGGAGCGATATAAAATCATTCCCTCTCGACACACGCCGCAAAGGTTACAGGTTAATCGGTAAAATCGACCGCGTCGACAAGTACGGCGATTACGTCAGAATAATAGATTACAAGACAGGTCATGCCGACGAAAAAATCAAAGACAAACGATTCTACACCGGGCTGAACATGCAGTTGTATCTGTATATGAATGCCTTTACGCGCGGAAAATCCAAGCCGGCGGGCGCATATTATTACGCCCTCGACGACAACTATCGCGGATCCGACGAACGGTGGATTTCGATGTACGGCAAGACGCTGAACGACGAAAACGTGATAAAGGCGACCGACTCGGGTTTTTACGAAAACAAGCAGAGCGAAATAATAAACGGCGCGATAAAAGCGACTAAAAACGGCGACGGTTTAAGCGGCTCGTTCGCGGACGAAATCTCTTTCGGCGCGTATATGCGTTATGCCGAAAGACTTGCCGAAAAAGCCGTCGACTATGTCATCGACGGAGTTATCGTTCCGTCGCCTTACAAGGGCGAATGCGCGTATTGCGAATTCGGTTCGTCCTGCAATTTCGATCCCGATACGGACAGCGCGAGAGAGGTTCCCGACAGAATTCTCCCGTCGGACATAGAAAAAGCCGTCGCCGAAGACACGGCGGCAGGTAAAGGGGGTAAAGACGACAATGAGTGAAAAACAGTACACCCCCATGCAGCGTAAAGCGGTATACGAAGAGGGTAAAAACATACTTGTATCGGCATCGGCGGGCAGCGGCAAAACATACGTCATGATCGAGCGCGTCATAAGGCTTATACTCGAAGGCAAAGCCGAAGTCGGCGAAATTCTCGCCGTAACGTACACTTCCGCCGCGGCGGAAGAGATGAAACAGAAACTCGTCAAAGCCGTCGTAAGCGAAATCAACGCGGGCAAAGACTGCGACAGACTGAGAAAAACCCTTGCCGACATTCCCACGGCGAGCATATCGACGTTTCACTCGTTCTGCTCGAACCTGATACGCGCATACTTTTACGCCCTTCCCGTCGACCCCGCTTTTACGATATGCGACGACGCAAAATCCGACGAACTAGAATCGAAAGCGATAGACGGATTGTTTTCAGATCTATACGAATCCCGCGACGAAGACTTTTTATACCTCGTCGGCATATTGCGCAAAGGCAGGAGCGATTCCGCGCTCAAAGAACTTGTAAAGGGGCTGTATACGTTCGCGCGGTCGGAAAAATCCGCGGAAGATTTTCTGAACGCCGCAGCCGTAAACGTAACCGAAAAATCGTTTTATAAGGCGGAAAACGAACTTTTCGTTATATACCGTTCTTATTTTGAAGAACTTAAACGCATCTGCGAAAATCTGCTTTCGTCTGCCGAAGACTTAAACGAAGAAAAACTCGGCGGGCATATAAGCACTCTGCTTGCGAAAACAGATTTCTGCCTGTCCGCAAAAAGTTACCGCGACCTTATACGCGCGGCGACCTTAAGCGTAGACAAAACGCCCGCGGTCAAAAGCGACGACGAAAGCGTAAACGAACTCAAAGACAGAATAAAAACGCTCAAAATGCGGCTTAAATCGGTATGCGACGACCTTGTCGCGACGACGCCGAACGGCGACGAAAAAACCGACCTCGAAGATTATCTGGCAACCGCCCGCGCGACGTCGGCGATCTGCCGTCTTACGATAATGTTCGGCGAAAGATACGCCGAGGAAAAGACAGACGAAGTATGTCTGGATTTTTCCGACCTCGAAAACTTCGCATACAGACTGCTGTCCGAAAATCCCGACGTGCTGTCGGCGGTCAGGAACAAATACAAATACGTTTTCGCCGACGAATATCAGGACGTAAACGGCATTCAGGAGGCTATATTGTCTCTCATCGCATGCGATAACGCCTTTATGGTCGGCGACGTAAAACAATCGATTTACGCGTTCCGCGGGTGCAATCCGGATATATTCGCAAACAAATACGCGGCGTACGAACACGGCGACGGCATACCCGTTTCGCTTGACGTAAACTTCCGCTCGAGCGATGCCGTGCTGTCGGCGGTCAACAATACGTTTTCGCCGGTTATGACAAGGAATTTCGGCGGTACGGATTACGCCGCCAACCCGATGAGCGGCTACGGCGGTTATCCCGTCGGTTACGGCAAGACCGTGCTGCACGAAGTATCAGTAACCAAAAAAGCCAAAAATCTGCAGACAGGCGTTTACGACCTCGTAAACGCCGCCGAAGACACCGACGTTTCGGACGCTTTCGCCGAGGGCGACGCCGTCGCGAAGATAATCGAAGAAGAATTAAACGACGAGATTTTCGACGCGAAAACGGGGCTGAAACGAAAAGTCGGGCTGAAAGACATAGCCGTGCTTACGCGCAATTCGTCGGGTTTTACGTCCGAAATCGTGCGTCGGTTAAAGAGGTACGGAATTCCCGTGGCGTCTTCGGCAAAAAATCCCATACGCGACTATCCCGAAATAAAACTGCTGTACGATTTTCTGCGGCTTATCGACTATTTCGCCGACGACGCGCCGCTGATTGCCTGTCTTAAAAGCGCGGTCGGCGGACTCGACGAAGAAGACATAGCCGAAATCCGTCGTTCCGCGCCGGAAAAAACAAACAATAAAAAACCGACTTTCGTCGAATGCTATCTCAGATATATCGCCGACGGAGAAGACGAGACGTTGAAAAACAAACTTACGGCATTCGACGAGTATATATCGAAAATACGCCTGCTTGCCGAATTTGAAAGCGCGGGCGAAATTCTTTCCCGCGTGCTTGCCGAAACGGGGCTCGATCTCGAAATTCTGTCGCGTACCGACGGTAAAACCCGTCTGAAACGCGTCGAACGTTTCATCGCCGAATCGGAATCCGGCGGAGAATGTCTGACAATAGGACGATTTTTAAGCCGTATCGAAAATAGTCTGGAAGATATTTCGGTCGGTTCGTCCGACGGCGACGACAGCGTCACCGTAATGAGCATGCACTCGTCGAAAGGTCTCGAATTTCCCGTGGTCATCCTTGCGGGGTTGTCGAAACGCTTTAATATCGACGATCTGAAAAAAGAAATCATGGTCGACCGTGCCGACGGCATCGCGCTCAAACTGTACGACGAAACCGACAGAACGGTAAAAAGCACGCTCGTCAGAGCGGCTTTCAGAGAGCGCGCGAAACTCAACCTCATCAAAGAAGAACTGCGTATATTTTACGTCGCTATGACAAGAGCGAAAGACAGACTTCACCTCGTCACGACCGAAACCGTCGAAAAGAACGACAGATTTTCTTCCGCGCTGTTCGCGAATAAATTTTCAAACTTCATAAAGTCGTCTTATTTCGACGAAACCGTTGCGTTTGAAGAAGACGTCGGGACGATCGGAAAAGAAAAACGCAAGGTATACCTGTCTGCCGACAGACCTTCGCTTACGGATAAAATTTACGAATATCTGACGTTTACCTACCCTTACGAATCCGACGTAACCCTGCCCGTAAAAAGGGCGGTCACGAAACTTGCCGAAGATTTCGAGGAACCCAGCATCCTGTCGGACACTTTCGCACCTTACGACGAGAACGCCCGCGAACGCGGAATCGCGTATCACGCATTTTTGCAGTACTGCGATTTTTCGCAAAAAAACGCACACGAAGAAATCGAAAGACTGTCGAAAACCAAAAAACTCTCCGCCGCGCAGGTTTCGCTTCTCGGCGAAGAGAAAATCGGAGCCATACTTTCGGCAAAGATATTCAAAGACCTTAAAGGCTACAAATTATACCGCGAACAGCCTTTCGTCGTGCCGTTGCCCGCATCGGAAGTGTCGAAACTCAAAACCGACGGAAACATTCTAGTTCAGGGCGTGATAGACCTGCTTGCGGTCAGAGGCGACGAGGCGATAATCGTCGATTACAAGACGTCGCATAAAAACGCCGACGCGCTGAAATCGACTTACGCCGAACAACTCGCGCTGTATAAAAAGGCTGTCGAAAAGACGCTTAAACTTAAAGTCGTCCGTCTCGTGTTGTTCAATATTATGTCTGCCGAAACTATCGATCTGTAAACTTACAGCCGCCCGTATGGGCGGCTGTATTTATTTATCCCGCGATGTTCCGGCCTTCGGCGCGGGTGCGGATTTCGGTTAGCCTTAACTAGCCATATTTTATATAAAAAGGGGTATTCCCCCGTTTATGCCGGACAAGAATACTGTAACTCTTTTATATATGTACGCGCCTCTTCTTTGGAAAAATCGTGCGCGACGACTTCAGACGTCCCGTTGAGCATCGCCGTTATCGGCATATGCGCCGGAGCAATACGCACGCATTTTCTCCGTAAATCAAAAATAACACCGTTATTCTGACAGTGTTATTTTATATCGTCACCCGTTTTAAGATAAAAAATTTTATTCTTCGTCGTCGATTATCGCCGAGGACTGCGTTTCGGCTTTCGCCGCCGCCTTTGCCTCGCAGGCGTTCTGATGAAGTCTGACGAGTATCGCGTCGTTGCCGATTTTTTCTATACAACAGAAGTTGATGATAAGTTCGGAAGTCTTGAAAAACGAATTTTTCTTTCCTGGCACGATTATCGCCTTGATTTTACCTTCGGGATATGTAAACGTTATATCGCACACTTTACCGAGGTCTCTTCCGTCGAGTATATTTATCACGTTTTTCTTTTTTATTTCGCAAAAACTCGTTTCCATAAATTCACCTGCCGACGATAATACTATATGCGCAATTTCGACAAAATATGCCGTCGCTTTTACGACGATTTTGTTTTTCCCCGACGCCGTACCCGTGAACGCCTTATCGTCGGTCGGTGCGGAACGATTATAACGACGACAAAAACGGCGGCAGAAGAAAAATCGAATTATCCCGTATTATCCAGAAATTGTTGGAGAAACAGGTTATCAGAATGTATATGTTAAGTATAGTCAGAACGGGCATGGTAACCATGAAGAACAAACTTCTTAAACGATATTTAAGTATAAACATCGAAACGTATACGCCTGCCGCCCCGCCCAGAAGAGCCGCGACGAATATACTTCCGTCGCGCACGCGGCGTTTACAATCGCCCTCTTCGTCGGCGCGCTTTGCCGAAAGCATAAGCAAAAACGTATATACGTTGACGGCGATGAAATAAGTCACCGCAAGAATCTGCATCAGAACCAACATATGTCTACCGTTGTTATTATCGGTTTTTTTATATAATTTAATCGTTTTTCATTAAAAAAGAGTTTTCAAAACGGCAAATTTATGCTAAAATAAGCAAGAGGTATACTTATGAAGTGTATGTATTGCGGAAATCTCGAAAGCAAGGTCGTCGATTCGCGCCAGTCGGACGACGGTACGGTAATAAGACGCAGACGCGAATGCACGAATTGCGGTCGGCGTTACACCACTTACGAGACCGTCGAAACGACGCCGATACTCGTCATTAAAAACAACGGCAACCGTCAGGCTTTCGACGCGGGCAAACTTAAAAACGGAATAGTGAAATCATGCGAAAAACGCCCCGTGCCGATGTGGAAAATAGACGCGCTGGTCGAGGATATAAGCAAAAAAATATATAACTCCCTCAAACAGGAAGTCACGTCGAAAGAACTCGGCGAAATGGTGATGCAGGGGCTTAAAGACCTCGACGAAGTCGCTTACGTCAGATTCGCGTCGGTATACCGCCAGTTCAAAGACGTTTCCACCTTTATGAAAGAGTTGGAAAAATTACAGAATAAGGAGACTGAAAAATGAAAAAATATTTGCGCATCGCGGCTTTCGTACTCGCCTGCGTGGCGACGCTCGGATTTACGTCCTGTAAAAAAGCCGATTATTCAAAGAGTTGGAAGGTAGTGGCGTATACTTCCGAAGGCGAGACACAGAAGCAATACGTCGGTTTCAACGTGAAGTTTGAAACGTCGAGCGACAAGAAGATTTCGGTCTGGCTTAAAGTGCTCGATTTCGATAAAAACGTCGACTCGGTAGACGTTACGATCGACAGATACATTTCGTCCAACCTGACAGGCACCGGCTCTACGTCCGCCAAAGCCGTCACTTATACCCTTAAACCCGACAAGGGCTGCAACAAAAACAAAAACGGCAAATGGGTACAGATCGTCGAGGATTGGTCTTACGGTTCTACCGTCACCAGTCACTATGTAAGACTTACTCTTACAGGCGGAGTAACCCTCGGCGAAATAGCGTTCGTCGACGAAGACGGCAAACAACTTACAGCCACCGTCGAATGCGCAAACGTATACATTCAGGGCGGAGAACCCGAAACCACCGACGACAAGTTCACCAAAGAAGAACTTACCGCGCAGAAAGAATTTGCCAGAAACGGTTTACCGCTCCACCTTGTAGACGAGCAGGACAGTTTCGATAAAAATTAAAAACCGACCGACAACAAAAAATCCCTTTCGATGCGAAAAAGCATCGAAAGGGATTTTATTTTGTTTATTATCCCAAATCCACGCGGGCAGACGCATTAAGCGTCATATCCGCAAAATTGCCTTTGAGGTATTGAATATAGCCTTCCGCGCCGATCATCGCCGCGTTGTCGGTACATAATATCTTTTCCGGCAGAACGAGTTTAAGTCCGTTTTTACGGCAAGCGGATTGCAGATTATCTCTGAGATAACCGTTCGCCGCGACACCTCCGCCGATCGTTATCGTATCCAGCGAATATTGCCTTGCAGCCTCGATCGCCTTTTGTACGAGTATGTCGGTCGCCGCATGCTGGAACGAACACGCCACGTCCGCCGCGTTATACCCCTCGCCCGTCTGTCCGGCATGGTGCACATAATTTATGACGGCGGTTTTCAGCCCGCTGTATGAAAAATTATATCCGCCCTCACCCTTCAGCATTCTGGGGAATTTTATTACGTTTTTACCCTCTCTCGCCAGCCTTTCGATATTAGGACCGCCCGGATAATTCAACCCTATAACCCTCGCGACCTTATCGAATGCCTCGCCCACGGCGTCGTCGAGCGTCCCGCCGAGAACGTTGAATTTATCGTAGTCTTCCACAACGATAATAGCGGTATGTCCGCCGCTTGCAAGCAGACTGACGAACGGCGGCCGAAGATTTTTGTCGCTTAAATACGCCGCAGCCAGATGCCCTCTGATATGGCTGACGGGGATAAGCGGAACGTTGAGCGAATACGCCAGCGTCTTCGCATAACTTACCCCGACAAGCAGCGCGCCCAGAAGTCCCGCGCCGTAAGTTACGGCTACAGCGTCGATGTCTTTAAGGTCGATATTCGCCTTATCGACCGCCCTTTGCACGGTAAGAGAAATCGCGCTCGTATGCGCGCGCGACGCTATCTCCGGCACGACGCCGCCGAAACGGATATGCTCGGTACACGAAGAAGAAATTTCGGACGAGAGAATTTCCCGTCCGTTTTTCACTATCGCCGCCGCGGTTTCGTCGCAGGACGATTCTATTGCGAGAATGACTGCGTCTTTTTTAATTCTGAATTTTTTAATTTCGTCGCTATACATTTTATCTCTGCCCGTCGCGTCGGTTTCAGGACTGTTTAAGATAATCGATGATAAACTGATCTATGTCGCCGTCCATAACAGCCTGCACGTTACCCGTTTCGCTGCCTGTACGGTGATCTTTAACCATGGTGTACGGGCAGAAGACGTAAGAACGTATCTGGCTGCCCCACTCGATTTTCTTTATTTCGCCCTTGATCGCGCTTGCCTCGGCTTGTCTCTCTTCCTCTCGTTTTTCAAGGAGTTTGTTTTTGAGCATGCGCATTGCCTGCTCTTTGTTCTGAACCTGCGAACGCTCGTTCTGGCAGGCGACTATTATGCCCGTAGGCAAGTGGGTTATTCTTATCGCAGATTCGGTTTTGTTGACGTGTTGTCCGCCCGCGCCGCTCGAACGATAAGTATCCACCTTGATTTCTTCGGGGCGGATTTCGATGTCGCCGTCTTCCTGAATGTCGGGCATTACGTCTACCGACGAAAACGAAGTCTGTCTGCGCGCGTTCGCATCGAACGGCGAAATTCTGACCAGCCTGTGAATGCCCTTTTCGGCTTTGAGGTAACCGTAGGCGTTTTCGCCCTCTATCTTGAAACATACGGATTTAAGCCCCGCGCCGTCGCCGTCGAGACGGTCGTATTCGGTAAGTTTGTATCCGTGTTTTTCGGCGTAGCATATATACATGCGGTAGAGCATTTCCGTCCAGTCGCAAGCCTCGGTTCCGCCCGCGCCCGCGTGCAGAGTAAGTATCGCGTCGCACGAATCGTACTTACCTTTAAGCAAAGTGCGAAGTCTTATATCCTCTATTTCCTTTTCCGCCTCGGAAAGGTCTTTGTCAACCTCGGCAAGAACGCTTTCGTCGCCCTCTTCTTCGGCGAGTTCGATCATCATCCCCGCGTCGGCGACGGCTTTTTCGGCTTTATCGAAAACGTCGAGTTTGTTTCTGATCTGTTGCGCCTCGCGACTTAAATGTTTTGACTTTTCTATATCCGACCAGACCTCCGGCTTTTCGAGTTCGCCTTCGAGTTCTTTCAGTTTAACCCTTAAATTGTCGACGTCGAGCGAATACCCCGCCTCTTCGAGGGTCTTCTTTAACGCCCTTACTTTGTCTTCGTATACGTCGTAGCGTACCATAAATTATCCTTTATAACTTTTATTGCTTTATATATTATAGAGATTTGACGACCGTTTGTCAATCACTCCGTACAGACTGCCGCATATTAAAACTTCGGTAAACGCAAGGTTCGCCGAAGTTCAGTCTGTATTATAAGTTTTTACCGCAGCAGTTCTTGAACTTTTTACCCGAACCGCACGGACACGGGTCGTTTCTTCCGACCGTACTCGATCTGACTATCGGCGTACTCCCGCGCGAACCGTCGTCCGCCCCGCCGTTTTCGACAAGGTCGGCGGTAGGCTCTCTCTTCGGTTCTTCGGCTCTGCGAAGTTCGGACTTCAGAAGCAGCGCGACGACGTCTTCCTGAATGCTGGCGGTCATCGCGTCGAACATCTCGACGCCCTCTTTCTTGTATGCGATTACGGGGTCTTCGTTTGCGTATCCGCGCAACGATATGCCGCGTTTGAGTTTATCCATCGCGTCGATATGATCTATCCACTTGTTATCGACGACTTTAAGGAATATAAACCTCTCGAATTCGGAGAAATCGAGACCTTGTTCTTTATACCCCGCGATTTTGTTTTCGTAACATTCGATGACTTTATCCGTCGCCTGTTTGATGAGATATTCGGCATCCCAGTTTTCAAGTTCTTCGTCGGTAACGAAATTCGTATCGGGCGGCAACGCTCTCTCTTCGAGGGCTTTATTGAGCCTGTCTTTATCCCAGTCGGAGGGCGACTGTTTCATATCCGCGTTCGTACGGATAATCTCGGCGACGAAGTCGGGAATAAGATTCAATACGTCCTGATGAACGTCGTCTCCGCGGAGAACTTTCATCCTCTCCTCGTACATGATCTTACGCTGTAAATTCATTACGTCGTCGTATTCGATTATGTGCTTTCTTATGCCGAAGTTCTTGCCCTCTATCGTCCTCTGAGCGTTTTCGATCGAACGCGAAAGCATCTTGGATTGAAGCGGCGTATCGTCGTCGACTTTGAACGCCCTGTAAATGCTCTGCAACCTCTCCCCGCCGAAACGTTTCGCGAGGTCGTCTTCGAGCGATATGAAGAAGAGCGAAGACCCGGGGTCTCCCTGACGTCCGCTACGACCTCTCAACTGATTGTCGATACGGCGGGATTCGTGCCTTTCGGTACCGATGATGTGAAGACCGCCGAGAGCGATGACCTCTTTCTTTTCGGCATCGGTAACTTCTTCGTGTTCTTTGAGGTATTCGCGATATTTGTCTCTGACTTCTTTCTGCTCTTCGGTTATATCCTGAACATAAGAAGTCGCGACGTTTATCATGTCGTCGGTATAGCCGTCGTTGCGGAGGTCCTGTATAGCCATGAATTCGGGGTTACCGCCGAGCAGTATATCCGTTCCGCGCCCCGCCATGTTGGTGGCTATCGTAACCGCGCCTTTCTTACCCGCCTGAGCGATAATTTCCGCCTCGCGCTTATGGTTCTTTGCGTTAAGTATGTTGTGTTTGACCTTGTTTTTGATCAGCCAGCGGGAAATCTCTTCCGATTTCTCTACCGTAACCGTACCTACGAGAATAGGCTGCCCCGTGGCGTGACGTTCGATTATCTCCTTGACTATCGCGCGGAGTTTGCCTGCGGCGGTCGAATATATGACGTCGGGATAATCTATTCTCTGCACGGGTTTGTTCGTCGGAATTTCGAGTACGTCGAGCCCGTAAATCGTCCTGAATTCTTCCTCTTCGGTCTTTGCCGTACCGGTCATACCGGAGAGTTTATTGTAAAGTCTGAAATAGTTCTGGAAGGTTATGGTCGCGTAAGTCTTGTTTTCGTTTCTGACGACGACGTTTTCTTTCGCCTCGATTGCCTGATGAAGACCTTCGGAATATCTTCTGCCTATCATCAGACGACCCGTAAATTCGTCTACTATGACGATCTCGCCGTCGTTGACGATATAGTCGCTGTCGCGTTTGAATATGAAGTGGGCTTTAAGGGCTTGCTGAATGTGATGGTTGAGTTCGGAATTTTCTATGTCCGCAAGATTTTCTATACCGAAAAACTTCTCGGCTTTTCTTGCTCCCTCTTCGGTTATCTGTACGGTTTTATCCTCTAAATCAAGTGTGTAATCTTCGTCGGCTTTAAGAGTCTTGACGAAACGGTTGCAATCGTAATACAACGTCGACGACTTTTCGCCTCTGCCGGAAATTATAAGCGGCGTTCTCGCCTCGTCGATCAAAATCGAGTCCACCTCGTCGACGATCGCGAAGTTCAGTCCGCGCTGAACCATGTCGGACATACGGATTTTAAGATTGTCGCGCAGGTAGTCGAAACCGAATTCGTTGTTCGTGCCGTAGGTTATGTCGCAGGCGTAAGCGGCGCGTTTCTGATCGTCGGTCATGTCGTGGGTATTGACGCCGACGGTAAGACCGAGGAATCTGTAAACTTTACCCATCCACTCGGCGTCGCGCTTTGCGAGGTAATCGTTTACCGTGACGATATGCACGCCCTTTTCGGAAAGCGCGTTAAGGTACGCCGGGAGCGTCGCCATAAGCGTTTTACCTTCACCCGTTTTGAGTTCGGCGACTCTGCCCTGATGAACGCAGATACCGCCCATTATCTGTACGGGATAGTGGCGCATGTTGAGAACCCTGTAAGACGCCTCTCTTACGACCGCGAAAGCGTCGTAAAGAATATCTTCGAGAGTCTCGCCGTTTTTAAGTCTGTTTTTGAGCGCGACGGTCTGATCTTTAAGTTCTCCGTCCGTCATCTTTTCGTACTTAGGCGAAAGCGCAAGCACCTTTTCGGTCTGCGCTTTTATTCTCCGAAGGCTGGCCCTCGAATCGCTGTTAAGAATGAATTTAATAAGCCCCATAAATTAAACCTTAAAAAAATAATCAAAGGACGATATTCGCCCTCTGATTATATATTCTACTATATTTCTGTATAATTTTCAATGAATTTCAGTGAATTTTTTGAAAAAAGTTCGACAAATCGCTTTTTTATTCGCAATATCGGTCGCGGTAAACGAATATTTATGAAAAATTATCGCTTACTTTGCGCAAGTGCCGCACTTCCTCGCGGTAACGGCTACCGTCAGCACGCTCACCTCCGCCGCGCCCGCCTTTTTAAGCGTCGCGGCAAGAACGTCGACCGTCGACCCCGTGGTCATAACGTCGTCGACTATAAGCACGCGTCTGCCGTTTATCGCCTGTTTGTCGTCAACTCTGAAACTCCCTTCGAGGTTTCTCCGACGTTCTGCGCGCGTCAGTCCGACCTGCCGTGCAAACCCGTCTTTTTTGCTTATTATCCCGTCGCCGAGCGGCAATCCCGCAAGATAGGCGATACGCCTTGCGAGCAACCTTCCCTGATTGTATCCCCTCTTTCTTTCGCGACTCTTCGTCATGGGAACATACACGACTATATCCGCCTGATAACCGCACCTTAAAAACTTTTCAAACGCCTCTTCGGCAAGGCAGTCGGCAAGGTACGCTTTGGATGAAAATTTCATATCGCGTATGAGTTTTTTGACGTTGCCCGTATAGATAAATTCGCTGCGGGCGTAGTCGAAATCGACGTTTTTGTCGCGACAGGAATCGCAGTATTCCGTCGGATATCCGACGGGCGAACCGCAGTGGTCGCAGATATAGCCGTCGTTTCGCTTAAGCGTCGCATAACAACCGTCGCAGAACGGCTTTCCGTTGAAATTCTCCCTGCCGCATAAGTTGCATGTAAGATTTCGGTCGAACAGCGTGTCTTTGATTTTAAGCCAATCCATTTCAGTCTTCCAGCCCCAGCATGTAATCGACGGAGACCTCAAAATACTTCGACAGCATCACCAGCATGTCCAGCGACGGCTCGGCTCTGCCGCGTTCCCAGTCGCACACGCTGCTGTTTGTCGTGTGAAGTATTTCCGCCAAATCCTTTTGTGTCAGAGCGTCGGCTTTCCTCAACTCTTTCAGCCTGTCGCAAAAAATCTGCATAATAACCCCTCTTTCCTATATTTTAGGAATTTCACCTAATACTATGTTTATATTAGGAAATTCCCCCAACAGCGAACAATCGAAGATAATACAAACCCCGCAGGCGGCATTGCGGCTTGCGGGGCGATAACGTTTCGCGAATTATTCTGCGTCTCCGTAACCGTCGGGGTTTTTCGTCTGCCAGTTAAGAGCGTCGCGGCACATGTCGTCGAGCGTCTTTTCGGCTTTGAACCCGATGAGTTTTTCGGCTTTCGTCGGATCGGCATAACATTCGGGAATGTCGCCGGGACGACGGGGGTCTATGACGTACGGGATTTCTTTGCCCGCCGCTTTCGAGAAGGATCTTATCATCTCAAGGACGCTGTACCCCTTACCCGTTCCGAGGTTGACGATATACAGTCCCGAACCCGTAAGCAGTTTATTCACAGCGAGAACGTGTCCTCTCGCGAGATCGACGACGTGAATATAATCTCTGACGCCCGTCCCGTCGGGAGTGGGATAATCGTTGCCGAACACGTGAACCTCTTTAAGTTTGCCTACCGCCACCTTCGTGATGTACGGACAGAGGTTGTTGGGTATGCCGTTCGGGTCTTCGCCGATAAGCCCCGAGGGGTGCGCCCCTATCGGGTTGAAGTATCTTAAAATCGCGATATTGAATTCCTTGTCGGCTTTGGCAAGGTCTTTGAGTATATACTCGATGAAGAGTTTCGTCGAGCCGTACGGATTCGTCGTGGAAAGCGGAAAATCTTCGGTAATCGGCACAGTGTGCGGATTGCCGTAAACCGTGGCAGACGACGAGAATACGAGGTTTTTACAACCGAATTCTCTCATGACGTCGATAAGAGCGAGCATTCCGCCTATATTGTTCTCGTAATACTCGATGGGCTTCGCGACCGATTCGCCGACCGCCTTATACCCGGCAAAATTGATAACCGCGTCGATTTTGTTTTCGGTAAACACTTTGCGCATTGCGTCTTTGTCGCATACGTCGTACTTATAAAATTTAATCTTTCTGCCGACTATCTTTTCTACGCGCTTTACAGCCTCGGTCTTGCTGTTGTAAAGATTGTCGACGACGACCACGTCGTACCCCGCGCCGATAAGTTCTATCGTGGTATGGCTGCCGATATATCCGGCGCCGCCCGTAACCAGTATGGTTTTCATAATATTCGTAAACCTCCGTTATTTCAATATTACGTTTATATGAATTTTTTTGCCTTTATGCAACACGAAACTACCCTTAGCCTTTAAGTCTTCGGGTATTTCGAGTTCGCCCGCTGCAAGTTTTTTATCGTCGAGCGAAACTCCGCCGCCCTCTATAAGCCTTCTTGCCTCGCCTTTGGATTTCGCTATGCCAGCCGACACCATGACGTCGGGTACGGTAACCGCGCCCGAAACCTCTACCGTGGGCATATCCTCGACGTTGCCGCCGAAAGCCGCCTTCGCCTGTTTCGCGGCGAGCAGAGCCTTTTCCTCTCCGTGAACGAGTTTCGTCACCTCGAACGCAAGTCTTTCTTTCGCGGCGTTCATCCTCTCGTCGTTGTACTTCGTGAGTTCTGCTATTTCGTCAAGATCCATAAACGTCAGAAGACGCATGCATTCCGCGACCTTGCAGTCCTCGACGTTTCTGAAATACTGATAGAAATCGTATACGGAACACTTGTTTTCGTCAAGCCAGAGCGCGCCTTTCTGCGTCTTGCCCATCTTCTTGCCCTCGCTGTTCAAAAGCAACGTACAAGTCAGGCAATAAGCCGGTTTATTCTCTTTACGGCGTATGAGGTCGACGCCCGCAAGCATGTTCGACCACTGGTCGTCGCCGCCGAGTTCGAGTTCGCAGCCGTAGTTGCGGTTAAGGTACAGGAAGTCATACCCCTGCATAAGCATATAGTTGAATTCAAAGAAAGTCAGTCCCTTTTCCATACGCTGCTTAAAGCACTTGGCGGTAAGCATTTCGTTGACGGAAAAATACACGCCTATATCCCTGAGGAAATCGATGTAATTGAGGTCAAGCAACCAGTCGGCGTTGTTGGCGATTATCGCGCCGTTTTCGCCGTCGAAGTTTATAAAGCGCGACATCTGTTTTTTGAAACATTCGATATTGCGGTCGATCGTCTCGCGCGTCATCATCTGACGCATATCGCTTCTGCCCGACGGATCGCCGATCATACCCGTTCCGCCGCCGAAAAGAGCAATCGGACGGTGTCCGCAACGCTGCATCCACGCCATCGCCATTATCGGAATATAATGCCCTATATGCAGGCTGTCCGCCGTCGGGTCGAAACCGACGTAAAACGTCAGACTTTTTTCGCCCATGAGTTTATGCAAGTCTTCGCCGTAGACGGTCTGCTTTATAAAGCCCCTTTCCTGAAGAATATCCATTGCGTTTTTCATAGAAAAACCTCTTAAAAATATTTTCGTAACGCAAACGCGGGACGTTTGCCGAATGTCAATCATATTCTATCATTAAATTTTAATAAATGCAATCAAAAAGTTTGATATAATAATTGAAAAAACTTTTACTTTATGTTATAATACACTCAACGGTCGGCGACAACCCCCGTTTTTACAATCACGATATTTTTTTGGAGGCATTTTATGCAGTATTCAAACGAAGTGAAGAATATGGTCTGCATCGCCAAAGGTCCCAAGCACGGACCCGCCCCCATTCCCGAAGAGGGCAAATGGATAGAGGCTAAACAAATCGGCGATATAAGCGGCTTTACCCACGGCGTCGGTTGGTGCGCTCCGCAACAAGGCGCGTGCAAACTCTCGCTCAACGTCAAAAACGGCGTAATCGAAGAGGCTCTTATCGAAACCATAGGTTGCTCGGGCATGACCCATTCGGCGGCTATGGCGTCGGAAATTCTCCCCGGTAAAACCATTCTCGAAGCTCTTAACACCGACCTCGTATGCGACGCCATCAACACCGCTATGAGAGAGTTGTTCCTTCAGATAGTCTACGGTCGTACTCAGTCGGCTTATTCCGACGACGGTCTTGTCGTAGGCGCGGGTCTCGAAGACCTCGGCAAGGGTCTCCGCTCGCAGGTAGGCACGATGTACGGCACCAAGGAAAAGGGTACCAGATACCTCGAAATGGCAGAAGGTTACGTCACCCGTATGGCTCTCGACGAAGATATGCAGGTTATCGGCTACGAATTCGTTTCGCTCGGCAAGATGACCGACTTCATCAAGAAGGGTCTTACCCCCAACGAGGCGTACGAAAAGGCGAAAGGTCACTACGGCAGATTTGAAAACGCCTATAAGTACATCGACCCGCGTAAGGAATAAGGAGGTAATACGATATGTCTTTATTTGAAGGATATGAAAGAAGAATAGACAAAATCAACGCCACGCTCAAAGAATACGGAATCAAATCCGTAGAAGAGTGCAAAGACATCTGCCTTGCGAAAGGCGTCGATTGCGACGATATAGTAAGAAGCACCCAGCCTATATGCTTTGAAAACGCCGTATGGGCGTACACCGTAGGCGCGGCGATCGCCATAAAGAGCGGAGCGAAGAAAGCAGCCGACGCTGCCGAAAAAATCGGCGTCGGACTTCAGTCGTTCTGTATTCCCGGCTCTGTTGCGGACAACCGTAAAGTCGGTCTCGGACACGGCAACCTCGGCGCGATGCTCCTTTCCGACGATACCGATTGTTTCTGTTTCCTTGCCGGTCACGAATCTTTCGCCGCGGCGGAAGGCGCGATTAAGATCGCCCTCAACGCTAACACCGTAAGAAAGAAACCCTTAAGAGTCATCCTCAACGGTCTCGGCAAAGACGCCGCGATGATCATTTCGAGAATCAACGGTTTCACTTACGTCGAAACGACTTTCGACCCCTACACCGAAAAAGTAACCGTCGTATACGAAAAACCGTATTCCGACGGTCCCAGAGCCAAGGTTAAATGCTACGGCGCGGACAACGTCCCCGAAGGCGTGGCTATCATGAAACTCGAAAACGTTTCGGTTTCGATAACCGGTAACTCCACCAACCCGACCAGATTCCAGCACCCCGTCGCAGGCACTTACAAGAAGTGGTGCGTCGAGAACGGCAAGAAGTACTTCTCCGTTGCGTCCGGCGGCGGCACGGGCAGAACTCTCCACCCCGACAACATGGCTGCGGGTCCGTCCTCTTACGGTATGACGGATACCATGGGCAGAATGCACTCCGACGCGCAGTTTGCGGGTTCTTCGTCCGTTCCCGCTCACGTAGAGATGATGGGTCTCATCGGTATGGGTAACAACCCGATGGTCGGCGCGACCGTCGCGGTAGCGGTTGCCGTCGAAAAAGCAATGAACAAATAATCACCCGATATTTACTCCCCCGACCCGTTCGGGGGAGTTTTTTATATCATCACGTAAAAGGCGGCGGGCAAATTTTGTCGATTTGCCCGCCGCTTGTTTATTTTCGTTTCGGTTTATGCCAGTTCTTTTGCCAAAGTCTTTATCTGAGCCTTGTTTTCCTCGGTTACGGCGGCAAGAATTTTAACCGTCGTATCGCAGAACGAAATATCCTTCGAGCCCTCGAACGCCGCGCGCATGATCTTCGCAGCGGTCGGCGCCCACGAACCGTTTTCGATAAGTCCGATTTTACGGTTACGGTAATTTCTTTCGGTAAGCGCGTCGATAAAAGTCTTCATAAACGGGAAAATATCCGCGTTGTAAGTAGTGGTCGCCAGTACGAGTTTGCCGTAACGGAAAGCGTCTTCGACAGCCTCGGCCATATCGCAACGCGCCAGATCGTGAACGACGACTTTAACGCCCGCGTCCGCAAGTTCTTTTTCAAGCAGTTTTACGGCGTCCAGAGTGTGTCCGTAAACCGAAGTATACGCTATGACGACGCCGTCGCTTTCAACGCCGTAAGTCGACCATATATTATAGAGATTGATATAATATCCGAGATTTTCGGTGAGAATCGGTCCGTGTAAAGGCAGAATTTTCCGAATGTCGAGCGCGGCGGCTTTTTTCAGAAGGTTCTGAGCCTGCGCGCCGTATTTGCCGACTATGCCGAAATAATATCTTCTCGCCTCGCACGCCCAGTCTTCGTCGGCGTCCGTCGTGCCGAATTTACCGAACGCGTCGGCGGAAAACAACAGTTTTTCCGTCTTTTCATAGGTTACGATAACCTCGGGCCAATGCACCATGGGCGCGGCGACGAATACGAGTTCGTGTCTGCCGAGCGCTAGCGTATCGCCCTCTTTTACGACCAGTCTTCTAGCCGCAAAATCGGTGCCGAAATACAACTTCATCATATTGAACGCCTGATTCGACGCGACGATAACCGCATCGGGGTATTTTTCCGCAAATGCCAGAACGTTTGCGGAATGGTCGGGTTCCATATGCTGAACGACGAGATAATCGGGTTTTCTGCCGCCGAGTTCGCCCTCGAGTTTGCCGAGCCATTCGCCGCCGAATTTTTTATCGACGGTATCCATTACCGCGATTTTATCGTCTTTTACGACGTACGAGTTGTACGCCATGCCGTGTTCGACCTTATACTGACCTTCAAAAAGGTCTGCGTCGTAATCGTTTACGCCGATATATGCGACGCTGTCGGAAATTTTCATTTGTCCGTGTCCTCCGTGGTGTTTATTTTATAAGTTTTTCCGTTAAGGTAGTAAAGCGGCGATCCGGGAGAGAACGAAAGCGTTATCTCCGCCGCCGTCAGTTGCTGATATTTCGCCTTATAGCGACGATTTATACTTTCGACGCCGTACTTTCCGTCGCCGATTATAAAATGCCCGACGAACGCAAGGTGCGCCCTTATCTGATGAGTTCTCCCCGTTACCAGTCCGACCCTTAACAGCGAGGTCTCGCCGTCGTAAGACAACACTTCGTAATCGGTTACAATCTCGTCGTAGCCCTTCTTCGGCGTGGCGGAAACGTCAACCTTAGCCGCTTTCGCGTCCTTTTTAAGATACGCTTTAAGTCTGTCTTTGTTTTCGGGCATTTTGCCGTAAACGCGCGCAGTGTAAAACTTTGCGAAAGTCCTTCGTTTCAGCCCGTCGTAGAGTTCGGCGTAAGCGTTATCGTTCAGAGCGAATAACATTATCCCGTCGGTATTTCTGTCGAGCCGATGAGTATAAATCGCCGACCCGTAAACCGATTTTACGTCGTCGAAAAACTTTTCCGACGTAACCCCTTTAGGCTTGTACGCCACAAGCAAATTATCGTCGCGATAAATTTCTTTTATCGCAATCTTACGTTTTTCGCCCGAATAATATACGCATATTTCGTCGCCGTCACGGGTCTTCATATCTTTTCCGACACGCTTGCCGTTGACTTTTACGTCTTTGTTCCTTAGCAGTTTCATAACGGCGGAATACGATATTCCGTCGCCGTAAAATCCGAGAATTTCTCCTGTTAAGTTGTCGCCCGAGGACCTGAACACATTCATAAGAACAAAGAGACCGCCAGATATGCGAAATGAGAGAATACTACGGCGTATAACAACTGCCCGAATGCCGTTAAAAGCATCCTTTTCAATCCCGCGCGCCTGCGTATTGCCGCAAGTGCGGTTACACACGGCGTATACAGGTAAACAAACACGACGAACCCGACTCCGCTTGCCGCGCCGAGCATCAGTCCGTGCGGGAACAGTTTCGCGAGCGTCGACACCACGCTTTCCTTGGCAAACACACCGCCGACAATCGCCGCCGTATAACGCCAGTCTTTTATCCCGATCGGCAACAGCAGAAACGATAACGCCCTGCCGATAACCGCCAGAACGGAGTCGTCTGCCTCGTCGATACGCAGAAAGCGCAAATCGGGCGAGACCGCGCCGAGTATGTAAAACGCGACGGAAGACAGCATTACGACCGTGCCTAACTTTATTATAAACCTGCCGAGCGTTTTTAGCAAGGATTTGAACGCCGTAAATACATCGGGTTTACGAAATTCGGCGATTTCCGTCGCGATCGGTCTCGGTTTCTCTCCGATCACCGTCTTATACAGGATAAACGAATACAGCAAAGGCAACGCGACCGACGCCAGATAAATCACCGATAAGACACAGAACGCATCGACGCCGAAAATCTGCGACGCGACGAACGCGTATACCGGGGTTTTTGCCGAACAACTTACAAATGGCAACGCGGCGATCGTCCGTTTTCTTACGCCCGGATCTTCGATCGAAAGCGATGTTTCGGTTGCCAGAGCCGTACACCCGAATCCGCCGGCAAGGGTATATACCGCCCTGCCGGATAATCCGACCTTGGCAAGTGCGCCGTCGGCGAAAGCCGATGCGTAAGACAAAAATCCGCACGAATCCAACAGATTAAGCGCAAGCGACAACGCCGCGGTCTGCGGCAGAAACGCCAGTACCGAACATACGCCGACTAATATTCCGTCGGTTATAAGCCCAATCAAAAACGGAGATACCCTACCGTATAGAGCGGTTTTCAATATATTTGACGCCTTTTCGACGCAAACGTCCGATATAAAACCGCTCAGAAACGTAATCGGCGAATACCGCCCGAACGCGAAATAAAAAGTAAAAAACACCGCGGCGACGAACGCAATCGACGCGAAGACGGGGTTCAACTTAGGCGATCGGCGTTGCTTGTCGGGGTAGACGACGAAATCGTCGTTGCCGTCGCCCGCCTTCGGCAAAGGCGGATCGGAGAGAAATCCTGTTTTGAACCTGTCGGCGTCCGCGCGATTTATCGCCTCGCCCGCAAATACGGGCACTCCCGCCGACAATGCAAGTTTTCCGACGTCGACAAATCCCCCGCGTTTTTCAAATTCTGCGACAAGGTTGACGAATATAACGATCGGTTTGCCGAAAATTTTCAGTTCGCCGACAAGCCTTGCCGCGCGCTTTACCGTCTTAGCCTCGGTAACGACCGCGATCGCATCGTAATCGCCCGCTGTCAGAAATTTTTCGGCTACGGATTTTTCGTTGTCGCTGCCCTTGACGGTGTACAGCCCCGGCAAGTCTGTCAACGCGACCTTTTCGTCTCCGATATAAAATACCCCGTCGCCCTCGTCCACGGTAACGCCGTGCCAGTTTCCGACGCGCCTGTCTCCGCCCGTAAGGGAGTTGAACAACGTGGACTTACCCGCGTTCGGATTTCCTGCAAGGACTATTCTCCGCATATTTCCACCGTTATTTTGTCGGCGTATTCTCTGCCGACGGCAACGACCGCCCCGTCAACGACGACAAGGGCGGTTTTACCGATAAAAAATCTTATAAGAGTTATTTTCGCGCCGACAATCAAGCCGAGTTCCCACAGAACGGCTTTGTCTTCGCTTTTAAGATCGACCGATTTTATAACCGCGGTCGTCTGCGGTTTCAAAGCGGACAACGTCATAATTCATATTACGCTCGTCCGCCGTCGCAAATACCTGCCGACCCGTAATTTTATATGTTACGGCTATCGTGACAGGTGAAATATATAATCTGAATTTTTTGCGCCAGTTTTTTAACCGTTTCTTTAACCTTGCCGAACCGCTCTCCGTCGACGGCGGTAAACGGATCGTCGAGGACGACGAAAGGCTTTTCGCCCTTGAAAGTTCTGTCTATCAGCGCAAGGCGCAGACAAAGCGATATAACCGCCCGTTGCCCCGCGCTGAAATACTTCTCGTCGCGAAGTTCTCCGCCGCGCTCGAATTTTACTCTGAAATTCTTATCCATTTCGGCGTTCTCGCCGAATTCGGCGGAAATCGCCCGCACATACGTCTCAAACGATTTAAGCGTCGGCGCAACGTATTCGTCTTTAAGTTTTTTCTCGGCTTTGTCCAGATACCCGACGACCTCGCCGAGCAATTCGTATTTGTCGATCGCCGCCGCTATATCTTCCTCGGCAGCCTCCGCCGCGCTCTTCGCGTCGGGATAGTCTTCGAGCGTGGTTTCGTAAGCGGCAATATCGGCGTTGATTTTCGCGATTTTCGCGTTCGCGTCGTCGACCATACGCGACAATTCTTCGGCGGAAATCGAGTCTTCGGTTATCTCTTCCGCGGCAAAATCGCCCATACCCGCAAGTTCGCCTTTCAACACGGACACCCTCGCCTTTAATTCTTCCGATTTTATTCTGTCGACGCGCAACTTTTCCAGTACCGCAGAGTTATCGCCGACGAGTTTATACGCCGATAAAAAGTCGGCAATGAATTTATCGTCTTCGGATATTTCTTTTTTCAATGCGGCAACGCGCTTTTCGCACGCGTTTCTCTCACGCGTCAGCGACAGATATTCGTCGTATTTCCTTTCGAGCGATTTCAACCTTGCCCGCATGTCGCCGTCATGCGCGCCGTAACGGGTAAATTCGGCGGCAAGTGCGTTTTCTTTCGCCTCGAAATCCTTTGCCGCTCTCTTCGCCGCGGCAATCTTCTCGCCCTCGGCATTTTTCAACCCGAGATACCGATTATAGTCGTTATCGAAATTGGAAAAATCGACCCGCACCCCGTCGACGGAGTAATACCCGTATCTGACCGTAAACGACTTGATTTCGTCTTCCAGTCGTCTGCATTCGGCGGCAAGTTCTATCGCGGTATTATCTGCGGTCTGAGCGCCGTGTTTCGGCAATATAAGCGGCAGCACGGCAATCGTCAGTCCCGCGACCGCGATTCCGACGCCGACGTATGTATTGACGAAAGCCAACCCTATGCCGACAGCCAGAGCGACAAGCCCGAAGATCGACACGACAACGCGGCTCATGCTACGTTTTTTCGGTGGCGCGACGGCAGACGATTCGTTTACGAGCCTGCGTTTTTCTTCCGCGTCGCGGAAATCGTTCATCTTCGCTTTTATCGCGTCGTATTCGTCGGTATCGACGGACAGCGTATCGAACTTCCTGACGAGCGGTTCTTCGCCTGCGCGTTTCGCGCTTTCGTTAAGTTGCAGAACTTCCGCCCTCTCCGCGGCAAGACTTTCGACTTTTTCGCCGAGGCGCAGTAACTTTTCGTCGTCCAACGGATTAACGGAAAAATCTCTTTCGAGAGTGCTCAGCCTGTAAGCGTTTTCGGGAGAAAAAGCGGATGCCGAAAGCGACGCCGCTTTTACCGCTCTGTCGGCAATCGCCGCCGCAAATTCGTCGGTCTCTGTTTTTTGCGGAATGCCTCGCGGGTATTCTTGTTTATACATGTTCAGGGCGTCTTCCGCAGCGGTAAGTTCTTTTTTCTTTCCGTCGTAAGTCGCGCGTTTCGCCTTGACCTCTTTCGCAGACATCGCCTTTGCGTAACGGGCTTTGATTTCCGCCGCCGACTTTTCGGCAACCGCTTTTTCGTCGTATTTATCCGCAAGATCTCTTTCTATTTTCGCGTAGTTTTCTATCCTCTCTTCGGCGTTGCGTTTTACGGCTTTCAGGTCTTTGATTATACCCTGATCGCCCCTTGCCGCCTTGTATTTTTTACGGGCGGATTCGAGCGCGCCGCGCGCATCGTCGTAAGACACGCCGTCGCCGTCTTCCACGAAGTCCGACAGTTTCGCCGCCGCGTCTTCGCCGTCGCCGACGAAATCGTTTCCGCAAAAAACCGTGCGCGTAAACGCCCTTTCGTCAACGCCGAAAAGTTTCAGCCCGAGCGAATATTCCGCCGGTATCTCCTCTCCGTTTTCATACAGTTTAACCGTGTCTTTGTTTACGCTCTTTTTATCGAAAAACCGCTCTATTTTGTAGGTTTTACCGCCGACTTCGTACGTCAGCGACCCGCCGAACTTTCCGCCCGAAAACGGGTAAAATCTCTCGCGGTCGTTAAACGCGACGGAATTGGCTTTCGTGGGCGGCAACCCGTAAAACATCGCCATTAAAAAAGACGCCAGCGTGGTTTTCCCCGCGCCGTTTTCCCTGACGATCGAGGTAAGTCCGTCGGAAAAATCGAATTTCGTCTTTTCGATTTTTCCGTAAGTTTCTATAAAACACGAAAGTATCTTCATCAGTCCACCTCCCTGCCGGCAAGCGCTTTAAGTCCGACGGCGATGATCTCGCTTTTCCTCTCGTCGGGCAGATCCGACGCCAGCACCTGACGCACGAATTCGCCTTTCAGCGACGCGTCGCCTGCAAAGTCTTCGGCGGAATATTTTCTGACCGTGCGATCTTTGACCGATACGAAAAAGTACGAATTTTTAAGATAAGCGGCTATATCGTCGGCAAGGTTTTCGTCGTCGTAACTTCTCTCCCCGACAAGTTCGACCCTTATAAGATCCTTTTTATCCGCCGATACGGTCCTTCTGACCAAAGCGTATACGTCCGACGGTTTCTCCGCCGCAGACACGTCCGTTTCGTAACGATAAATCGTCCTTTCGGCAAGCGAAACGAATTCGGATCGCAACGTCTTTGCGGATTCGTCGACGTCGACGACAAAAAAGCCTTTTTTGCCTGTCTCGTCAAATCCTCTGCCTTCCGGACAACCCGCATACCTCGCTATCCCGCGACTTCCGAGCGGTTTTTCGTAAGAATAATGTATGTGCCCGAGCGCAAGATAGTCGATATTCTTGTCTTTCAGCGCGGACAGTCTGATTTTATCTTCGCCCGCCCCCTCGGATATATCGCCGTGCATTATCGCGACGTTCACGTCGTCGGCGGCAAGCCGTAAAGACGAATAGAGCGACACTGAGTTTTCTCTGCAGAGTTCGACCCCCGCGAACACGACTTTCCCGTAACGGTAATAAGTCCAGTCCTTTGAAAATGTTTTTAAGTTGGGCAGGTCTTCGCCGTTGCCGCCGCGGTCATGATTGCCGCGAAGATACAGAAAGTCGATACCGTCAAACCGTTTTACGGTATCGTAAAAAAACTCCTTGTCTTTTTTAAGGGGTTTTTCGGCGTCGAACAGATCGCCCGCTATAACGAAGACTTTTATATCGTTCGCGGCGGCGTATTCGACGGTTCTTCTGAAAGTCGCGCGGATTTCCGAACGGCGTAATTTTGCCTGCTCGCCCGAAAGTTTAGCCTCCATTTTAGAGCCTAAATGGGCGTCTGCCATATGTATGAATTTCATAAATCAATTATAACCCGTAAGCGCGTTTTTGTCAATACTATTTTTTATCGGCGTTACGGCAAGGTTCGTGTTATTTCCGACCGACATAAAAGCGGTCGGAGAAATTCCTCCGACCGCTTAAATCGCTTTGTATTTATACTCCCGAATACGCCGAGAATCCTCCGTCGACAGGTATGACCGTACCCGTTACGAACCCGCTTGCGTTATCGTCGACAAGCCAGAACAGACAGCCGAGCAGATCGTCGATTTCGCCGAATTTCTTCATCGGGGTTGCGGCGAGAATCTTTTCGGTTCTCGCTGTCGGTTTGCCGCTTTCGTCGAATAAGAGCGCGCGGTTCTGATTGGTTACGAAAAATCCGGGCGCGATCGCGTTGCAACGTATATTGCACGGAGCGAAGTGTACCGCAAGCCACTGCGTAAAGTTGCTTACGCCCGCTTTTGCCGCCGAATACGCGGGGATCTTCGTAAGCGGACGATAGGCGTTCATCGACGAGATGTTGATTATGTTTCCGCCGGTCTTCACCATATCCTCGGCGAAAACCTGCGTTACGAGAAACGCCGAAGTTATATTGAGATCGAACACGAATTTAAGTCCGCTTTCTTCCAGCGCGAAAAAGTCTTTGACACCCGTAGTGTCCGGGAACATATACTCGTTGTCGCACGTTGCCTTGGGATTGTTGCCGCCTGCGCCGTTTATGAGTATGTCGACTTTGCCGAAAGCCTCTTTTACCGTCTTATACGCCTCTTTTATGCTTTCTTTGTCAAGACAGTTGCAACGTATCGCCAACGCGTTCTCGCCTATTTCGGACGCAACCTTCGCGGCGGCGTCGTAATTTATGTCGAGAAGGGCTACGTTCGCGCCCTGACTCGCAAAGGCTTTGGCGAATTCTCCGCAGATTATTCCGCCCGCGCCCGTAATGACGGCTGTCTTGCCGCCGAGATCTATGTTAAATGGTATCTTCATAATTTTTTCTCCTTTTTCAAATCTTTTTCAACCGCCTCGAACACACCGACGAGATATGCCGCGCCGAGGGCTCTGTCATATAAACCGTAACCGGGTTTTGCATCTTCGCCCCAGATGTTTCTGCCGTGATCGGGGCGCAGGTATCCGTCGAAACCGTTTTCGACAAGCGCGCGTACTATCTCGTATATATCGACGTTGCCTTCCGCCGTCTGATGTCCGTTTTCGTAAAAATCGGTTTCGGAAGTGTATTTAAGTTGCCTTAAATGCGCGAAGTATATACGTTTCGCATACTTGGCAGCCATTTTCGGCAAGTCGTTGAATCTGCCCGCACCGAGACTGCCCGTACAGAAAGTTATTCCGTTATGCGGGTTCGGCACCGCGGCGAAAAGCCTGTCGTAATCTTCTTCTCTGCCGACTATTCTCGGCAACCCGAATATATCCCACGGCGGATCGTCGGGGTGGATTGCCATGTTTATACCCGCCTCCTCGCACGCAGGCATTATTGCGTCGAGGAAGTACACGAGGTTTTCAAACAGTTTTTCGTGCGTCATACCCTCGTACGCTTTAAGCAGTCCGTTCAACTCGTCGGGGGTGTAACTCTCGTCCCACCCGGGAAGGCGCAGGTTGTGTTTGTCGAGTTTTTTGAAATCGGCTTCGGAATACGAAAGCGAAGTCGACCCGTCGGCATGCTTATAATATAAATTCGTTCTGAACCAGTCGAAGACAGGCATGAAATTATAGCATACGCATTTTACGCCTATCTTGCCGCAATTTATGATATTCTGCTTATATGCCTCGATATATTTATCCCTCGTCGGCAGCCCGAGTTTTATATCCTCATGAACGGGGATACTCTCTATAACCTCGGTTTCGAGCCCCGCCGCAGCGGCAAGACTTTTAAGTTTCTGCAGTTTTTCAACGCTCCACACTCCCCCTACGGGTTCGTCGTATACGGCGGTAACAACACCCGTCATACCCTGTATCTGTTTTATATAATTAAGGGGTATGCAGTCGTTTTCGCCGTACCAGCGGAAAGTCATCTTCATAAAATATTCCTCTTTTATCTTTTTCGCCGTTCGTCTGCGCCGGAACGTTCCCGACGAAGCAAACAACAAATCTGTTATAATGATAAAACAAAACGTAAAAAAAATCAACGGTTTTCGCCGTTCGCCGATTATATTGTTTTTACACTATCAGCCACGCCGCCAAAATCGCGGATTATAAAAAATTTTTACAATCGCGTTTATTATGACAAGCGTTTGTCGTATTTACAAGGTATAATCGGGTCGTAAATTACGAAAACGCAAAGGAGTAAGAAAAATGACTGACAAAAACATAATCGAAAGCGCGCTTAACGGAAACAAGGAATGCTGCTATATTCTCGGCGAAAAATATTACTACGGTCGCGGAACGGGCAAAAATACCGAACTCGCGAAAGAATGGTACGGCGAGGCGGCAAGGCTCGGACATTCCTCGGCGCAATATATGTACGGTTATATGTTATGTTCCGCCGCCCGCGGCGAAAAAGACCTCAGAGAGGGGCTTAAATACGTTAAAAAAGCGGCAAACAAACTTCACACCGGGGCAATGCTCCTGCTCGCCCGCAACTATTTTTACGGCGTCGGCGTCGAAAAGAGCGAGAAAAAGGCTTTCCGCGTATGGAAGAAGGCTGCCGAAATCGGCTGTCCCGAGGCGAAATATTATCTCGGGCTGTGCTACGACAAGGGCGTAACCGTCAGACGCGACGTGATAAAAGCAAAGAGATACCTCTTCGACGCGCTCGAAAACGGATACGACGCATCGAAGACGATCCTGTTGCGTTCGGGTTATCCGCTCGCCGCTTAAAAACACGGTCGACAAATTCCGACACGGGGAATTTTCCGTCGGCGTTCTAAGCCGTAAAGTCTCCTCATAAGATATAGCAGTAAAAAACGAAAAGTGAGGATAATTTATGAACGACGGAACGGAATACGCAGAAATGCTTAAAACCATGGCGTCATCGTGCGATCTGGTCGTAAGACCCGCGAAAAGAACCAGAAAAAAGAGAGACGTTAAAGAAGATCTCGTTGCGAAAATCAACGCCCGCAACGACTCCGCGGAAGTTTCTTCGGCGGAAACGGCATTCGACGCCGCCGGAAACGCGACGGCAGACGCCGAGACGATAGTCGAAAGACCGGGGCGCAGACTCTTTGCGCGTAAAAAACGCGATTACGCCGCCGAAGAAACAGGCGGCGACAAAAAGAAATCGAAATTCGATATAGTATACGCCGAGGGCATCGCCGCTTTCGTACTAGTGGTAGCAATTCTCCTTACAAATATTTTCTGGGAAAACAGCGGCATCAACACCCTGTTCAAAAAGGCTTTCACGCCCGCTCAGACGGTGACCGACGCGCGTTCGTACAGCAGTTTCAACGCCCAGAGTCCGTCTTCGTCGCTTGCGTCCAGCGTAACCGACGGCGTGATGACTTTTTCCGGCAAAGGCGCGCTCTACCCCGTATGCGACGGTAAAGTGACGTCGGTCGAACAGTCCGACGACGGCAAATATACCATTACCGTTTCGCACAGCGGAATATTCAAGACGATTATCCGCGGAGCGGATTTCGCATATTGCGACGCGGGCGAAGACGTGTTCAGATACATACCCGTATGCTACGTCAACGGCGGAGAGGCTACCGTAACCATGTATGACGAGGACGTCGTAGTAACCAATTTCGTACTCGAAAACGGATCTATAATCTGGTCGGTATGACGTTTTCTCTGCACCCGCTGTTTTTGTTTTTCGGAATATACTTTGCTTTCACCGGCAAAGTATTTTCTTTTTTGACGTATACGTTTTGCGCCGTCGTACACGAGTTCGGTCACGCGCTTGCCGCCGAACGGCGGGGTTTCAGGCTCAAAAAAATTTCGCTTATGCCTTACGGCGCGGTCATCAGCGGCGAAACGGGCGGAATGACAGTCTCGGACGAAATAATAACGGTAATATGCGGACCTGCGGTAAACCTTGCCGCGGGTCTTGCGATACTTGCCGTATGGTGGATATTCCCTGCCGTTTACCCGTACACCGAACTTGCGGCTACGGCTAATTTCTCGCTGTTTTTCGTAAACCTGATTCCCGCGTTTCCTCTCGACGGCGGCAGACTGCTTTTATGCCTTTTAACCCGTCCGCTCGGCAGAAAAAAGGCGGTCGCCATTACGAAGGGATTGGGCGTGACATGCTCGGCGTGCCTTATCGCCGCATTTGTATATTCGTGTTTTCACACCGTCAATTTTTCTCTGTTGTTTTTCGCCGCATTCCTTTTGACCGGCGCGATCGGAAAACATGCCGACGATCGATATATACGCCTTATAGACGGGTTTTCGACAAAAAACATAAAGCGGAGCAGAAACGTCAGACGACTTGCCGTGAAAGATGGGTTCACCGTGAAGGACTTTTACGCCGCCGCCGACGGGTCGAGTCTTTACGAAGTTCAGATATATTCGCCCGACGGCAGATTGCTGAGAACGATTTCGCCCGAGACGCTGGGGGAAGAATTAAGCGTAAAGACATTGAAAGAGCCGCTGTAAAGCGGCTCTTTCAGTTTTTGTTATGCCGGACAAGAATAAAACAAACCTTGCCAAAACGCCGCTATTTTCGTCCTTTTTGGCAAATTCTCGTTTGAAGTACGTCTGGTACGTCTGCGCTCGCCTTTACCAAAAATCATCAAAAATATCGACGTTTTTGTTGCTTGCAAGTCTGACGGCGGATTTTCAGGATAAGACAAGGCGCGCGAACGGGTTAATACTATAGAGCGCAACGACGTATTAGTCAAAAATACGTCGTCAGACCACGGTTCGTTTTATTCTTGTCCGGCATCGGTTATAACAGCGGCGCGAACGGCGTCATTATTACCTTGCCTATATATTCGTACCATTTGAGTTTCAGTGCTTTTTTATCCGCCGGCAGACACTGCGTGTCGAACAGCATTTCAAAATTTTCGTCTATCGCTTTCAGCGCGGCGGGTTCCGTAAAGACCATACCGCATTCAAAGTGATGAACGAACGACCTGAAGTCGAGGTTCACAGTACCCGCAAACGCCAGCGTTCCGTCGCAGATCATCGTCTTGGAATGCACGAAACCGTCGCGGTAAAAATATATCTTAACTCCCGCCTTTATAAGTTCGGAGCAATAATATTTGGTCATTATATACACCGTCTTTTTGTCGGGAACCTGCGGAATCATCAGGCGCACGTCGACGCCTCGCCTTGCCGCGTTTATAAGCGCGTCGCGTATATCGTTATCGGCGACGAAATACGGGCAGGCAAAATAGATATACTTCCTTGCGCCGTAAATGGCGTTCATAAACGTCATTTCGGAAATATGTTCGTACGTTACAGGCGCGGGCGAATCGCCGAACGGCATCGCATAACCTGCGTTTTCAAATTTTTCGTGATCTCTCGCGATATAATCCTCTTCGTTTATCGGCGTGCCGCTGACGTTGAAAATCTGCACGAAAAGCCTTACGAAACTGTCGACCGCCCTGCCTTCTACCTTTACGCCGCTGTCGAGCCATCTGCCGTAAGGATGAGTGACGTTTATATATTCGTCGGCGATATTCACGCCGCCTGTAAACGCGACTTTTCCGTCGATTACGGCTATTTTACGGTGATCTCGGTTATTGTGTATAATCGATACGACCGGTATGAACTTGTTGAATTTCCGCGCGTCTATGCCTTCTTTGCGGAGTTTTTTATAAAACCCCGACGCAACTTTCGTAACGCTGCCGACGTCGTCGTACACAAGGCACACTTTTACGCCGCTGTTTACTTTATCCAGAAGTATATCGTGTACGGCGTCCCACATCACGCCTTCTTCGATTATGAAATATTCGAGGAATATATATTTTTCGGCGGATTTAAGGGCTGTAAGAAGTCCCGTCAGGTAAGTTTCGCCGTCGGGCAGATATTCAATGTGCGAATCGTCGTACACCGGCAACGACGTCACGCCCCTTAAATATCTGAAAACACCCGCCCACTGCGATTCGTCTGCGTTCAGTTCCTTTACGATTCTGTCCTGTTCGTAATATCCGTCGTTTTTCTCGTGATACACCGCCGAAAACTTTTTACGCATCCTGCGGCTGAGCCTTAAATTGCCGAAAGTCAGATAACACATCGCCCCCGCGAAAGGAACGGCAAGACAGACGATGACCCACGGAAGTTTATACACCGCGGCATTGTCTTTGTTGATAATGTGAACAAGCAGCAACACTCCGAGAATGTAAGTTAATACCTGTTCCCATCGCCACAGCGTCGTCAGTTTATAAAAACCGAACCATAGAGCGAAAGCCTGCAATATAATTGCAAGCGCGATAATGGTGAATCTTGAAAATATAAGTCTTTTGTTGTGTTTTTTCTTCACAATTACCTCTTTTTGTTTCAGCCCGTTACGGCGCAAGGCGTCGCGGTCGCAGTCCGTCGGATTGCCGTTGCCGCGACGCCTTGTAATTTTACCTGAACATTTTGCCGTTGTCTGTACTGTCCGTTTCACGCCGCAAAAGTCAGCGATGACGAATTAAGCCTATATTTATTTTGCCAAAAGAGCAAACATTTTATCCGTGACGGCTGTCGGGTCTTCGACGTTAAGTCCGGAAACAAGCCTCGCCGACTGATAAAGCACTTCGGCGTAATCGGCTATATCGTCGGAATTTGCGCCGTAAACCGCTTTGAGTTTTTCGTAAATCGGGTGCGCGGGATTGAGTTCGAGAACCTTGTTTGCCTTTACCTTTTCTTCCGCGCCGGGCATGGAGTTGAGAACCTTTTCCATTTCGAGCGAAACTTCGCCTTCGCTCGACAGGCATACGGCATGATCGCCTATCGCCGACGAAACTTTTACTTTGCTGACCTTATCGCCGAGCGCGTCTTTGATTTTGCCGAGCATATCCTTATCCTGTTCGGTCTTTTCGTCGTCTTCCTTGCTGGCGGAAACCTCTTCGCTGAGTACGTTCTTGAACTGTTTACCCTCGTATTCGCCGAGCATCTTGACCGCGAATTCGTCCACGTCGTCGGTAAAGCACAATACGTCTTTACCGTCTTTCAATGCCTTTTCGCACTGCGGCAACGCCTTTACGGCAGCCACGGTCTTGCCCGAGCAATAATAGATGTTTTTATCTTCGTCGCCGAGCGCGGAGATATACTCTTTCAGCGTCACATATTTATCTTCTTTAGCAGACTTGAACATGACGAGATCCTGCAGAAGTTCTTTGTTCATTCCCCAACCCGCATACAGACCGTATTTGAGTTGCAGACCGAATTTCTCAAAGAATTTATCGTAAGTCTCGCGGTCGTTCTTCTGCATGTCGAGAAGTTCGTTTTTGATCTTCTTTTCGAGGTTGGACGCGATAAGTTGCAACTGGCGGTTATGCTGAATGGTTTCTCTGGAAATATTCAGCGTAAGTTCGCTGTCGACAAGCCCCTTGACGAAACTGAAGCAATCGGGCAGCAAATCTTCGCAACGGTCGGTTATAAGCACGCCGTTAGTATAGAGTTTAAGTCCTTTTTCGTAGTTCTTGCTGTAATAGTTGTACGGAACGCTGGACGGAATATACAGAAGAGCCTTATATGTAACCGCGCCCTCTGCGGACGTGTGAATATGACGCAGAGGAGCCTCGTAATCGTAGAAGTTGTCCTCATAGAATTTGTCGTATTCCTCTTTTGTTATCTCGTTCTTGTTTTTCTTCCAGAGAGGAACCATGGAATTGAGAGTTTCCCATTCCTTATAACTCTCTCTTTCCTTGCCTGCCTTTCTGTCCTCTTCGCTCTGTTCCTTATATTTCGTAACCTGCATCTTTATCGGGTAACGGATATAGTCGGAATATTTCTTGACGAGATTTCTTATTTCATATTCCTGCAGGAATTTTGAATATTTGTCGTCGTCGGTATCGGGCTTTATGTGCAGAATAATTTCGGTACCTCTGTCGGCTTTGTCGCAGGGCGCGATTTCGTAACCGTCGGTGCCGCTGCTCGTCCACACGTTGGCGGTATCTTCGCCGAATGCCCTGGATCTGACTTCGACTTTATCCGCGACCATGAACGCCGAATAAAAACCTACGCCGAACTGACCGATAACCGAAACGTCGTCTTTATCGAGGTCTTTATTTTCTTCCTTAAAAGCGAGCGAACCGCTTTTCGCAATCGTACCGAGGTTGTCCTCGAGTTCTTTCGCCGTCATACCGATACCGTTATCCTTTATGGTAAGAGTACGGTTTTCTTCGTCGGGGGTAATCTCTATCGCGAAATCTTCGCGGGTAAGACCCGACAAGCCCTCTTTCATTCCTTTGAAATAGAGTTTATCGATTGCATCGCTGCAGTTGGAAACAAGTTCTCTTAAAAATATCTCCTTATGAGTGTAAATAGAGTTGATCATAAGATCGAGAACTCTTTTGGATTGCGTTTTGAAACTTTTCATATATAATCGCCTCTTTTGATATATTTAGCACGCGATAGCGTTAAGTGTTAGCACTCTTTCGCAGTGTCTGCTAATATTATATCCCGAAAGAGACGATAAAGCAAGCGTTTGAAATAAAAAAATTAAAAAAAGGTTGTCACGGCAGAACCTTGAACGCCTTTATCGCGTCTGCGGATGCCTCCAACCTTATCTCATAACCTCTCTTTCCGCCGGTAACCGTCAACGTCGGTTTGTCGGTAAGGTGAAAATAATCGCTTAAAACACCCGCAAGGTCTTTCGCGATGAGTTCCTGCCCGTTCACCGAAAAATTCATTCTGTCACCCTCGATTATGCGCTTTAATCTCGCCTCGTCTTTTCTCATAATCCGTTTTTCAATCTCCTTCTTATATATCCCGCAAAGCCGCGATAACCCGACAGACAATCGTAGATTTTACGCTTGTCGTTCACAAGATTCGCCGCAAGTACCTTAAACGCCTTAAAACTTCGCGAATCGGGAGGAATTTGCCCCGCGTCGCGCAAAAACGCCTCGTCGTCGGACGGTATCACGCCCAACAACGGAATTTTCAACGCGCTTTCTATCGCCTCGGGCGAAAGCGAAAGCCCGCCCGCGACCAGATCGCCGCGAACTTTATTCACCACCAGTTTAATGCGCTTTAACCCCGCGCCCCTTAGCATAGCCGCCGTTTTGTCGGCGTCGCGAAGACTCGCGAGGTGCGGCGTGGTAACAAGTATCGCCTCGTCCGAAGAACTTATAGCCAACCTGAACCCGTCGCCTATCCCCGCGGGGGAATCGGTAAAAATAAAATCGAAAGACGAATCCAGCCCGACGTATAATTCTTTAAGTTTATCCTCAAACCCGCTTTCGGCGCGGACGTTTCTGACGCACGGCAAAACAAACGCGTTTTTGCCCTGAGGGCATTCTATAATAGCCTGTTTGGCGCGGCATCTGCCCTCGATACAGTCAATAAGGTCATACACTACGAGGTTTTCGACGCCTGTATCCACGTCGAGATCGTTCAGCCCCGTATCGAGGTCGATAACCAGAGCGCGTTTACCGAGCGCGCCGAGACGAATAGCGAGATTTGCCGCGACGGTGGTTTTACCTACCCCGCCCTTACCCGAAGTGACGACTATTTTTCTTGCCATAATCAAACCTCCCGTTCGATTATAACAGAAAAAAACCCGACGATTTTATATGTTTTTGACGGTTAATGCCGCATTCTGACGATTTCCGACGCCCTGAGCATCAGTAACATAAATCTAATTTTTATTGTTTAGAATAATCCGCTAAATGGTACTTTGGCGGATGCTTGATATAACCGCCACAAGGGGCAAATAAAATTGAGTTGATTATAGCGGGTTCGGATCCTACCCGGTGACGTAATGAGATTTGAACCCATAATCATAAAAAAAAAGTACCTAACCGAACTTTTATGGGCCCGACCGGATACAACTTGGCGGGGCATAAAAAAAGCGCGGGGCGATAAACGCCCCGCGCCGATGATTTCTGACCGTCAGTCGATCGCGATGTTGTGCGATTCGGGAAGAGCCGGCTTTTCTTTCGGAATTTCCACCGTCAGAACGCCGTTTTCGTATTTCGCCTTTACGGCATCTTTATCGACGTCGCCGACGTAATAACTTCTCGAAAGCGAGCAACTTCTCTCTCTTCTGATGTAGTTTTCTTTTTTATGTTCTTTGTTTTCGCCCTCGTTTTCGGGTTTATTGCATTCTTTCTTCTGCGCCGAAACGGTCAGATAGCCGTTTTCGAGCGATACGCCTATATCTTTCTTTTCAAAACCGGGCACTTCTACGTCGAGAACGTAAGAGTTTTCGGTTTCCTTTATATCGGTCTTCATAACGTTATGTTTTTCTTCATAGAACAAAGGTTTGAAAAATCCGCCGAACGCATCATCGAAAAAGTCAAGATCGTTCCTTCTGTTGTTGTTTGCATTCATCATATAATTCTTCATAAATATCACCTTTCCTTTTATATTTTCTTTTAGCAATCTATCAATCTGAGTGTTAGCACTCTAATCGCTAGACTGCCAACATTATAGCACCCGCTATGCGGTTTGTCAAGTGTTTTTACAAATTTTTTGTAATTTTTTTTAATAATTTTTTAGCCAAAGTTTTTTGGCGACCCGTCATTACGCATTACGACGCCTTGTCGGCAATATAATAAACAGAACGGAGAACGCTATGTTTTTTTCTAAAATGCACGCCTGCGGCAACGATTACGTCTATTTTTCTTGTCAGTCGGCGACCGATGAATTTTTACGCAGTTTCGCCGTATTCGCATCCGACCGCCGTAAAGGTATCGGCGGCGACGGTATTATTATCGTCAAAAAATCGGACGATTATTCGGTAAGTATGAGAATTTTCAATTCCGACGGTTCGGAGGGGCTTACATGCGGCAACGGAATGCGTTGCGCCGCGCTTTACGCAAAAAAATATCTCGGCATATCGGCGGACGAAATCGTCGTGAAAGCCAAAGCGGGCGATTACCGCGTGAGACTGTCGTTTTCCGAAGGCAAAACTTTTGCCGAGGCGGACTTCCCGAAACCCGAAGAATTTTTGGGCAGAGAAAAACTCCGACGACTGTTTCATCTTAATAGCGAAGAAATTTTCGCCGTAAATGCCGGCAACGAACACCTTGTCATAGTCAACGCCGGATTTCCGCCCGACAAGTACGCGGCTATAAGCGAAAACTGCGGGATATTCCCCTGCGGCATAAACGTCGAGACCGTACTCCCCGACGAAAACGGCGCAAAGGTACGCGTATACGAGCGAGGCAGCGGATATACGCTGGCATGCGGCAGCGGGGCGATAGCCTCGGCGTACGTTCTGCAGAAGTTAAGCGGAAAATCCGACTTCGCGATAAACATGCCCGGAGGAATTTTATCGGTGTCGCTGCGAAACGACGTCGCGACGCTGAAAAGCGAAATAAACGAAATTTATACGGGAGAAATAAATTATGAAGTTAAATGAAAACGTCGCGCTTTTGCCCGACGACTATATATTCGCCGCGGTCAGAAAAAAAGCCGAAACTTTTGCCCGGACGTCCGGAACGAAACTCGTCGACCTCGGCGTCGGCGACGTTAAACTGCCGCTTTTCACCGCGACCGTCGACGCGATGAAAAAAGCCTGCGATGAACTCGGCAAAAAAGAGACGTTCCGCGGCTATCCGCCTGCCGAAGGATATATGTTTTTACGCGAAAAAATATCCGAAACAATTTACGGCGGAGCGATTTCTCCCGACGAAATATTCATAACCGACGGAGCGAAAGGCGCATTGGGGTCGGTCTCCGAACTGTTCGCGCGCGGAATTAAAATTCTCTTCCCGACTCCCGCTTATCCCGCCGGAGCGGAGGCGAATATTCTGCTCGGTAATCGTGTCGACACTCTGAAAACCCTCCCCGAAAACGACTTCATGCCGCTTCCGCCGTATGGTGAAAAATACGACGTGATATACCTCTGCTCTCCGTCCAACCCGACGGGCGCGGTCATGACGAAAAAACTGCTCGGCGAATGGGTCGACTACGCATTGTCGACGGACGCGATAATCGTATTCGATGCGGCGTATTCGGTATTTACCGCGAACGGCGAACCGAAAAGCATATACGAAATTCCGCGCGCGAAAGAATGCGCGACGGAAATAAACTCGTTTTCAAAATCGATGGGATTTACCGGCGTCAGGTGCGGATACGAAGTTGTACCGAAATCGACGGGCGAACTATATCGGATAAAAAAGCGCATGGTCGGCGTCAGAACGAACGGGGTGTCATACGTTTCGCAACGCGGAGCCGAAACGTTTTTTTCTCCCGACGGCTATAAAGAAGTCACCGACAGGGCGGAATTTTATAAAACCAACGCCGACGTTATAAAAATCGCTTTGAAAAACGCGGATTTGTGGTATAATAATACAAGGTCGACACCGTATGTATTCGCGAAATGCCCCGACGGATTCACCTCGACGACGTTCTGCGACGAACTTCTGTGCGATTACGGAATAATCGCCACTCCCGGCTACGGGTTCGGCGACGGCGGAGAAGGATTCGTAAGATTTTCGGCTTTCTGTTCCAGATCGGACGCGTTGGAATTCCTCGACAGAATTACGGCGTCAAGATAACCCGAAACCGCGAAGTACGGCGACCTTCCGACAAGCGGATAAACCCGCCGTTTGCCGCGATCGGCTTAAAACAACAAAAAGGTATTACATATGAAAAGACATTGCGGAATTTTAATGCCCGTGTTCGCCTTACCCGGCGATTACGGCACAGGCACTTTCGGCAGAGAAAGTTATGATTTTATAGATTTTCTGGCAAAGAGCGATCACGACGTATGGCAGATGCTGCCGATCGGTCAGACGACTTTCGGCGACAGCCCCTACCAGACCGTGTCGGACAAATCTTTCAACCCGTACTTTTGCGATCTCGAAGACCTTTACGTTCAGAACCTGATAACGAAAACCGAACTGGATGCCGAACGCCGCAAAGTTACCGAAGTAAATTACGCTGCGCTGTATAAACGCCGCTACGCGCTGTTGAAAAAGGCGTATTCGCGCTTTTTGCCGACCGACGAATTTCTGGATTTCGTCAACGGCAAAGAATATTACGATTACGCCATTTTCGTCTGCCTTAAATCGGTTTACGGAGAATTGAAAAACTTCCCCGACGACCTTAAACGTCGCAAAAAATCGGCTGTCGACAGATTCGCCGCGGCGCATTATGACGAAATTCTGTTTTACGAATTCATTCAGTTTACCATTAAACGCCAATTCGGCAAACTCCGCGCCTACGCTAAAGAAAAAGGCGTGTATCTTATGGGCGATCTTCCGCTTTACGTCGCCGCGGACAGCGAAGAAGTCTGGCGCGGCCCGTCGCAATTCTGCCTCGACGAAAATCTGAATCCGAAGAAAGTCGCAGGCGTTCCGCCCGATTATTTCAGCGCGGAAGGTCAACTTTGGGGCAACCCCGTGTACGACTATGCGGCGATGAAAAAAAACGATTTCAGTTGGTGGAAACGCCGTATCGCGTTCGCCCTGAATCGCTACGATTTTCTGCGGATCGACCACTTCCGCGGACTCGACCGCTTTTGGTCTGTCCCCGCCGGCAAGCCCGCCGTCGACGGCGAATGGGAGCCTGCATGCGGAAGGGAAATTCTGAGCAAATTTCCGAAAAACCGACTTATAGCCGAAGATTTGGGCACTATCGACGACGGTGTCAGAGATCTTCTAGACGTAACCGGATTACGCGGAATGAAGGTTCTTTTATTCGCTTTCGACGGCAACCCGGATAATCCTTACCTGCCCGAAAACGTCGACGCTCACAGCGTCGCTTACGTCGGCACGCACGACAACGACACCGCCGTGGGTTACATCCGTTCCCTCGACAAATCGGCTGTAACGTTTTTAAGAAAAGAGATAGCAAAAAGAACAAACCGTAAACTTTCGGAGTTGACGTCGGCAAAAAAAATCGCATCGGCTCTTACAGACGTTTTATACGGAATGAATTCGGACACCGTTATTTCGTCTTTCGGCGACCTTGCTCTTTTAGGCAACGAATATCGTATCAACGAACCGTCGACCATGGGTAACTGGGTCGTAAGATATAAAAAAGAATTCTTCACCGACGATCTTGCCGCCCGACTCCGTAATCTGGCGCGGCTTCATTCAAATCGGAAATAACGCAAAAACGCCGCCGCAGATATTCCGCGGCGGCGTTTTTTATTACACTCAATCGGTGAATTTTTTACGATCGGTATTATACGAAGTATGCAGTAATTCGTGCGCCTTATGAGAGTTAGGTTCTCCGAGGAAGTTGTCGTATAACTCGATTATCTGCTTATTTTCGTGCGAAAGCCTGTTCTTCTTCATCCTGTCTTCTTTATACAGCGCGGAGGCTCTTTTCGCCTTGTAAGTATCAAGTATATCGTCGTCTTCGTTCGGGAGGAAACACGGTTTGACGTACGGCTGACCGCCGCCTGCCACGCAGCCGCCGGGGCAACCCATTATCTCTATAAATTGATACGGACTCTTCCCCGCCCTGATTTCGTCAAGCAGGACTTTGGCATTTTTCATTCCGTGGGCGACAGCCACCCTGACTTCCGCTCCGCCGAGGTTATAGGTCGCCTCTTTTATGCCGTCAAGACCTCTGACGCCCGTAATTTCGGGATCGTCAAGCTCTTTACCCGTAAGTTTTTTCGCTGCGGTTCTCAATGCCGCCTCCATAACGCCGCCCGACGCGCCGAATATAACGCCCGCGCCCGAGTATTCGCCGACGACGTCGTTGTCGAACTCCTCTTCGGGCAGTCTGTTCCACATAATGCCAGCCCGACGAATAAGTCTGCCGAGTTCGCGCGTGGTAAGTACCGCGTCTACGTCGGCAAGTCCGTCGGTTTTAAGTTCTTCGCGCTGAGCCTCGTATTTCTTTGCGGTACACGGCATCACTGATACGACGAACATATCTTTCGGGTCGATACCGTTCTTTTCGGCGTAATATGTTTTAAGTATCGCGCCGAACATCTCGTGCGGAGACTTGCACGACGAAAGATGAGGTATAAGGTCGGCGTAATTGTATTCGCAATAGTTTATCCAACCCGGCGAGCATGAAGTTATCATAGGCAATACGCCGTTTTCCTTTATTCTGCCGAGCAGTTCCGTAGCCTCTTCCATAATGGTCAGATCCGCGCCGAAGTTGGTATCGAAGACTTTCTTAAAGCCGAGACGACGGAGCGCGGCGACCATTTTACCGGTCGACAAAGTACCTATTTTATCGCCGAATTCCTCGCCGATAGCCGCTCTTACGGCAGGCGCGGTCTGCACGACGACGTATTTGCCTTTTGCGAAAGCCTCGTCAACCTTCGCCATTTCGGAAACTTCCATCAACGCGCCCGTCGGGCAGACGGTAACGCACTGCCCGCAGAGAATACACGGAGATTTTGCGAAACTCCTGTTTTCCGCGGGGGCGACGATCGTGTTGAAACCTCTTTTTTCAAATCCCAGTATACCCAAGCCGTGGGCGTTCTTGCACCTTTCCACACACCTTCCGCACAGTATGCATTTTGAAGTGTCGCGGTAAATCGACGGGCTTAATCTGTCGACGGTGACGGGCGTCTTCGCGCCCTCGTACATACCCTCTCTCGCGCCGACGAGTTGAGCGACGTGAAGCAGTTCGCACTTGCCGTTTTTATCGCACTGCTGACAATCCTTGTTGTGATTGGAAAGGAGCAGTTCTACCGAAGTTCTTCTTGCCTCGGTGGCTTTCGGCGTTGAAATTCTTATCTCCATACCCTCAGCCACGGGATACACGCACGACGCGACCAGACCTCTTGCGCCGGTAGCCTCGACGAGACACACGCGGCAGGAGCCTTTTGAACATTCGCCGTGATTAAAGGAGCAGAGCGACGGAATTTCGTAACCGCATTTCTTAGCCGCCTCGAGTATGGTAAGACCTTCTTCGACCCGATAAGGCACGCCTTCTATCTTTATGTTTATCATTTGTCTTCCCCTCCTTATTTCTTACTGATCGCGCCGAATTTACAGGACGCTATACACATGCCGCACTTGATACACTTGCTCGTATCGATGACGAACGGTTCTTTGCCGACTACGCCGCTGATAGCCTCGACGGGGCAATGACGCGCGCAGAGACTGCACTTTTTACATTTTTCGGGATCGACCGAATAACGCATAAGGTGTTTACACACATGCGCGGGGCATTCTTTGTCGCGGATATGAGCGATGTACTCGTCCTTAAAATGCGCAAGGGTCGAAAGTACGGGGTTAGGCGCAGTCTGACCGAGACCGCAGAGCGAATTGCTCTTGACGTTCGCGGCGAGTTCTTCCAGCGCATTGAGGTCGTTCATCGTACCTTTGCCGTCGGTTATCTTCGTGAGAATTTCAAGCATTCTCTTCGTACCGATTCTGCACGGCGAACACTTTCCGCACGATTCGTCGCAGATGAATTCCATATAGAATTTTGCCACGTCGACCATGCAGTTGTCTTCGTCCATTACTATCGCGCCGCCCGAACCCATCATCGAACCTTTCGCGATGAGATTGTCGTAATCGATAGCCGCGTCGAGATCGTCTTTGGTAAGACATCCGCCGGACGGACCGCCGGTCTGAATGGCTTTGAATTCTTTATCGTGCGGGATTCCGCCGCCGATGTCGTAGACGAGTTCTCTTAAAGTCGTACCCATCGGAATTTCGACGAGACCGACGTTGTTTATCTTTCCGCCGAGCGCAAAGACCTTCGTACCTTTGGATTTCTCCGTGCCGTATTTGGCGAATTCCGCCGCGCCCTCTCTCATTATATAAGGAACGCACGCAAGCGTTTCGACGTTGTTGATTATGGTAGGTTTCTGCCAGAGTCCCTTGACCGCAGGGAAAGGCGGACGAGGACGCGGCATACCGCGTTGCCCCTCGATAGAGTTCAGAAGAGCGGTCTCTTCGCCGCAGACGAACGCGCCCGCGCCGAGACGAATATGTACTCTGAACGAAAAGTCCGTACCGAGTATGTTATCGCCGAGAAGTCCGAGTTCTTCGGCTTGCTTTATGGCAAGTTTAAGCCTGTTTACCGCAACGGGATATTCCGCGCGTACATAGAAATAGCCGTTCTGTGCGCCGATCGCGTAACCGGCAATCATCATACCCTCGATAACGCCGAGGGGGTTGCCCTCGAGTATGGATCTGTCCATGAACGCGCCGGGGTCGCCCTCGTCGCCGTTACATACGACGTATTTTTCGCCGTCGGGCTGAGCGTATGCAAACTGCCATTTTCTGCCTGTGGGGAACCCGCCGCCGCCTCTGCCGCGCAGACCGCTGTCGAGTATTTCTTTTATGACGTCGGCTCTGTCCATGCGCAAGGCTCTCGCAAGCCCTCTGAACGCGCCCGCGCCGAGATTTTCGTTAATGTCTTCGGGGTTGAGACTTCCGCAACCGTGCAGGGCTATACGAACTTGCTTTTTATAGAAATTTATATCGTCCTGCTTTCTGACTTTCTCCTGCGTGACGGGGTCGACGTATAACAGCCTTTCGACGACCTCGCCGCCGACAAGGTCTTTTTCGACTATCTCTTCGACGTCGGTCAGATGCACCATGCGATAAAGCGTATCTTCGGGATAAATCTTTACGAACGGTCCCTGAGAGCAGAAACCGAAACAGCCTACCTGATTGACCGTGACTTTATCGCCCAGTCCTTTTTCGGCTATGAGTTTTTCAAATTCTTCTTTGATTTCGTGCGAATGCGAGGAGAGACACCCCGTACCGCCGCAAAGCACGACGTGACGCTTGCCGTCCGCACCCGTGAATTTAGCGTTCAGACATTTGCCGCAATTCGCGCTCGTCTTTTCCAGTTCTTCAAAATTCCTTATCATATGGTTCAAGCCTCCTGCGCCCTGTACTGTTCGATAATTTTGGGAACGGTATCCACGGTCATTTTAGGATAAACCGTACCGTTTATCGTAACCGCGGGGGCGATACCGCACGCGCCTATGCAACGGAGCGCGTCAAGCGTAAACAAACCGTCTTCCGAAGTTTCGCCGGGGGCGATTTTGAGTATATCGGAAAATTTATCGATGATCTGTTGCGCGCCCTTGACATAACAAGCCGTGCCGAGACAGCAACCGATAACGTATTTCCCCTTGGGTTGCAGCGAGAAAAACGAATAGAAAGTTACGACGCCGTAAATTTCCGCTACGGATATCCCCGTACGCCCCGAAACGACTTCCTGAACTTCGAGAGGAATATATCCGTATTCCTTCTGAATGTCGCTCAGTATCATCATAAGCGGAGTTTTTTCGTCAGCGTATCTGTCGCAGATTTCGTTGATCTTTTTGACCGCCGATTCCTGTAAATGAGTCATTTTACCCTCCTGAAAAGTGAAAATAAATATAAGAAAGCAACTTATTGCATTTCACCGTAATATATCATATAAAATCGTCGCACGATTTAAGTTTATATCTTTATTGATATACACATATAATTATATTATATATTATTTAAGCGTAAGTGTCAACACACTTACGCTTATTTTTTCTTTTTTATTTTGGGGAATTCCATTCGTCATCGCTACGGAATACGACGGATTTTTTATATGAAAATCTCAGGCGTGATTGCCCGCCGCAAGACTTTTGTTCAGCCTTTCCGCGACGACGAAAGCGACCGACATTTTTGCAAGATCGGGTATGATAAACGGCACGACGCACTTCATAAGCACGACTGCGAAATTACCCGCTCCGCCGTTAGTGTAAAGGTACGCGAACCAGATCGTACCGAAGGTGTACAGCACGGCAAGCCCGACTACGGACGCGAATATTCTGACGAAAGCCTTTTCTCCGCGCTTGCCGAAACAGACCGTGATGAGACCGTATACGAGACACTGAGCGAGAAACCCTATAATGTATCCGCCCGTAGGGCCCGCTATCGCGCCTATGCCGCCCTTAAAACCCGAAAACACGGGTACGCCGACCATGCCGAGCAGTATATACACGCCGACGGCGACGGTGGCGTTCTTCCACCCGAGAACGAAACACGCAAGGAAGATCGCAAACGTCTGCAACGTGAACGGAACGCCCGTAAACGGAACGGTTATATAAGAGCATACGGTTATAATCGCCACGAAAAGAGCGATTTTAGTCAATTCTTTGATTTTCATTTGAGTTTAGTCCCGCAATTATTGCAAAATTCGTCGTTCGCGCCGACCTCTTTACCGCAATCGGGGCATACGCCTGCAAGCGACCTGCCGCATTTGCGGCAGAATTTACTGCCTGCGGGGTTTTCCTCTCCGCAAGCGCATTTTACCGTCGGCTTTTCGTCGGCGGTTTTTACCGCCTCGGCTATATTTCTGACTGCCGGAGCGATTTCTCCCGCCGCGTCGTTTATAACCGGAACGCTTTCGTTTTTGTTGAAATTCATTATTTCGCGCCTATACGCGAACCCGAGCAGACTGCCGCCAACCCCGAGGCAAGGTACGCCGATACACATCAGCCAGAAGAGTTTCGGCATTTCTCCGTCACCGCCCATTGCGGAAGAAAAGAAATTCGCCATTCCGACCACGGTGCAGACAAGCCCGACAGCAAGCAGGATAAAACCCGCGATTTTAAGCCGTTTTTTTAGTTTTTCGTGATTTTCGTTTTTCATTTTTATACCTGTTTCAGCATGAACCGCCGATCGAAATCAGCGCAAAAATAACAATAAATACATAGATATATACAATAACCCAGATAACGGTGCTTACTATGCCTATAATCATTCCGGCAAGCGCGAAACCGTTATATTTGTCGTATTTTTTGCGCGTACCGAACGCGACCGCGCTCAGCACAAGCCCGACTATCGACGCTATCGCGTAATAATACCCCAGCCCGAGCGAAATAAGCGAAACAACGAATCCCGCTATACCGAGTTTATTCGCTTTGCCCTTGTCATCGGACGGAGCCGAATGGTTTGCCGCGGCGGTTTCGTTTACCGTCGCACGCGCGGCAGTTTCGCCGACCGTGTCGTTTTTCGCCCCGCAATTCGGACAAAAAGCGGCGTGTTCGTCGAGTTCTTTTCCGCAGTATTTACAAAACATAATATTTCTCCCTGCAAGCGACGCTCCGTCGCCCGCAAAATCATTATAATATATACGCCGCCTTAAAGTCAAATGTTTCGCATTCTGTTTCCCGACGGATATATAAAGCCGAGAAAAAATTTACTCTGTTCGTTTCCCGTTTACGCCGACGGAAAGGCGTCGTAAATGACTTCGTATGCGTATAAATTTTCCGTCCAGATTATATTACAGGGCTTGCCGCTTGCAATCCTTTTTTTGAGTTCTTCTCCGAACCTTGCAAATCCGACTTCTTCGACACCGAATATCTGCGCGCTCATTTCAAGTAACTTTTTATTGTTGAACTCGTGACTTTCTCTGTCCGACCAACGCGTCGGGTCGTACCGGTTACTTGCCATCAGTATCAAATTTCTGCAGCCGTTTTGCCCCATAAATCGGATACTTGGCGACATATTCAACAGGCACTCTCTCAATTTGCTTTCGTCGCACCTGTTTATATCGCCGACGTTACATTCCACACGCATAAGTACGGTTTTACCGCGAAGGTCTTCGCAATCGAATATCGCGGATATGTCGTCAAGCGTGTCTCCGCCGACCTCTAATACCTTGAATATCCCGCTATCAAAATTGCACCGATCATTGTTTTCTGTATAATAAGAGGCTTTCCCGGGGTCTGTCAGTTTCATGCGATCTCCGAAAATCGCCACATATGTCGTCGTCGGATAAGAATAGTATGCATCTATCATATTCCGGAACTCACTGTCGGTCGACTTCTTTATAAACGAAATTAACGTGTTGTCGGAACATAACAGGGGATAACCTCTCATTTCGAGGGTCTTCGCGCCGCTATATACGCCTGACAATCTCGGTGTGTAAACCCAAAGCGGAATTTCGTCTGCGGAAATGTCATTCGGCTGTCTCAATATCATTTCGGTCATATCTTGATTTGTGGTGCATACCACATCGGGTATAACCAAATCTACGCCACGATATTCTGCAATTTCAAGAAGTTCTCCTGCAAAATTAATCGTTTCTTCGGGCAAGTTTTCATTATCTCCGAACCCTATACCACGCACGGCATAAAATGCCTGAGCCGCCTGACCTACCACATATATTTCATCGCAAACATTTATCCTGTCATAAATATATCTCAATTCGTCTTCAATCGTAGTATTTACGCTCCCGCTCATAACAATATACGGTCTGATCGGCGTTTCGGTATATTTACCGAACTTAATATCCTCATATAGCCATTCACCGGCATAAACAGCCTCACGTTCCTGATAATATCTCGGAATATCCACTATACTGAGCGTACTTTTTTTCACGCTTGCATAAGCGTCCTGAACATAATAATCCGCAATCGATCCGAGTCGTTCGGCAAAACTTTCAAGGTCGGATAACCTAACCTGTCTGGCATATATATCCAGCACTTCTTTTTCGTTTACGAATATTCCGGTAATTCTTGATCCTACAAACTCCGGATCGGTATAACAGCCGGCAAATCGACAACCGTCGGCTCTCACTCTGCGTAATGTAAGATATTCTCCGTACAATACATTTTCGGTTCGTTTAACCCCGCCCAAAACCCAATAATTCACCGTTGTATAAATATCCGCAAAATCTTGCGTGTACGGCACAAAAATCTCTTTATACGCCGCGGTCATACCGTGAGGAATATGTACGACGAAGTCTCTGACGGGGAAACAGTCTTTTTCTAAATCCGGCGTCCGATACAAATCATAAAAATATACGTCTTCGAGTCCGCCGCATTCGCCGAAAGCATAATCGTTGACGACAACGTCTTCGTCGATTCTCAAAGTCTGTATCCCCGTACACCCGTAAAAGGCAAATTTACCCACAGACCTTAAAGCGGAACTTTTCAACTCGACTTTATTCAGATTGGCACACCCGTAAAACGCATAATCGCCGATAGACGTGACGTTGGTAAAATCAATACCCTGAAGGCTCGTACAATTATAAAACGTATATGCGCCCACCGATCTGAAATTCTGTGAAGAGACAATATCATTAAGCATCTTGCATCTATAAAAAACATAATTGCCCAATACAGACATATTTGTCAAATTGATTTTCGTAAGCGATTCGCAACCGTAAAAAGCATAGTCCCCGACAGTACTTAAAGCGTCCGAGAATTCAACCGTTTGTAATCGTCCGCAACCGTAAAACGCACGGTCACCGACAGACGAAACATTCTGACATCCGTATACTATTTGTAAATCAGGGCAACTTATAAAGGCATAATCGGCGATATACTTTATATTCCGATTTAACGTCATATGTGTAAGAAAGGGTTGATTTTCAAAAGCATGCGCTCCTATACCGACAACCGTTTTCCCGTTCAACGCATATGGAAGAACCGTGTTTTTCTGTAATCGATAATTTACACCGCTTATAATAATTTCATCTTCGCTGTCTGCAATATTTTCGCTTTGATATAACGGTTCCAAGTTTTGCGCTCCGCACTCGCTGCACTTAACGCCGCTATATGTAATACCGTTTATGTATTTGTTTTCATACGATTCTATGCTTTGATATTTATGGTCGTGGTACGACCGCATGGTAACAAAAGAAATACACCAGTTTGCAGGTATCCAATCGTATATATCGCCACTATACCACCCGCTATGGACGATATACCCGTAATCCCCGTCAACGGTCGCGCTACCGTACGCCACAACCTGATGTCTGTTGCCTGTCATAAGAAGACTGAAACCCAACATAACCGGACGACCGCTGTTTAATTGATTATCTACACTGCTGCGATCGAATGTATGTATTCCGAAAGAAAATTTGTCCGAGCCGTTCTTGTATGAATATTGGCTTAAAAACTTATCCGCAGCATTAACAACGTTCTCCTCTGTCTGCCCTAATGCTATAACACTTGCAAATGGGTTTAAGTCCATTAATTTATCGTGAACTTTATCCGTAAGCCCTATATGCCTGCATCCTAAGTCCTCATAATTATAGCACTTATGATTGAATAGCGGATTATACTTCAATAATCCATATTCATCTTCATCTAAAAAATCATATCCGTAAGGAATCAATCTCCTGTCCGAATAATAATTATGAAATCCGAATAACAAGTCCATTGCCACTGTTGTACATGTACCTGCGGAATTCTGATCGGTTCTGTTTTTGGAGTGCAACGGATTCGCCTTAAAATATTCCCCATGTTTAATTAAAGATATATTTTTTACTTCCTGTTTTTCTCCGTTACGATCTACATATCCGTTTTTTATTACAAACGGATTACCGCCGTTTTTATCTCCGTATAAAGCAGTATCTGCTAATGCAACGTTCGTTTCATTCTCTGCCTTAACGTTTATTGCGCAACAACATGCAATAATTGATAAAATAAATACTGCAAATAATACTAATATAATAATGTGTTTACATGTTTTTCTTATTGTCATCATTCGTTTCTCCCTTTGTTTTATAAATCAAATGCGTGTGCAGGCATAAAACTTATTCCGCTTGTCGGTTCATACGCATATAAATCATTCGGGTCATATTCTGTCATAGATACAAGATTCAAAAACTTATCTCCTCGTTTTACCGCAGGAATATATCCAAAACTTCCTGATTTTGGATAACACTTTAATAAATATCGTTTTTCATCACCTATGTTCGCCACCCTGAAATGGCTGTCTTCATATAATATCTCTGCGTCTCTAAGGTCATAATCTGTATCGGTTTCATTACGGTAGTATCTGTACCACGGTCTACCATAACTAACGGTATATTCTCCGTAACTCGCTATTATTCTGCCAAGACAACTCATGGAATTCCTTATTTTTATATTACTACTTACATATGCATATCCACTCGGTTCTAGGTCGATTAAAAAATATTGCATTTCATCGTTTTCATCATATAACGGATATACAGTTAGACCGGTATATTTCCCTTTTTCTGTCTCTCCTCTATTAATATGTCCTTCTTCGACAAATCGTTTTGTCGCCAATTTCGTAACCTCGTCAAGTTGTCGTTTTGCTGTTTTTCTGATACCGAAACAACACACCGGGGTTATCGCAATAAAAATTAACACTAAAGTTAAACATATTGCTTTTTTGAGTTTCATTATTTGTTTCCTCCTTATGTTCGGATTATCCCTTTCATCACAATTCTATCATACAAAAACAGCGTTGTCAATACAGAATATAAAAAACGGCTGTCGCAATATTGCGACAGCCGTTTTGTGTATTAAGTTTTAACCGACCTGCTCGTCTTCGTCGTCGGTCGTTGCCGACGATGCGGAATTGAACTGCGGCGAAAGTTCTTTGTATGCCTTTACGCCCGTTCCCGCAGGAATAAGTTTACCGATAATAACGTTCTCTTTAAGTCCCATAAGCGGGTCTATCTTGTTGTGGATAGCCGCATCGGTAAGAACTTTGGAGGTCTCCTGGAAGGATGCCGCCGAAAGGAACGATTCGGTCGCAAGAGCCGCTTTCGTGATACCGAGAAGAACTCTTCTGACGATCGCGGGTCTGCCGCCGTTGGCGAGAACCCTTGCGTTTTCTTCGTCGAGCGTAAGCATATCCACGCATTCGCCCGGAAGGAAGTCCGTATCTCCGCCCGCAAGAACTCTTACCTTACGGAGCATCTGATTGACGATTATTTCGACGTGTTTATCGTTTATGTCAACGCCCTGACTGCGGTAAACAGACTGAACCTCTTTAAGAATATAGTCCTGAACGGCTTTGAAACCTTTGGTTTTAAGAATAGTCTGCGGATTTACCGAGCCGCCCGTAAGCACGGTGCCGGTGTCCACGACGTCGCCGTCTTTTACGCGGAGATCCGCGCTGAACGGAATGACGTAATCTTTAACCGTGCCGTCGGTTTCGTTCTTGACGGCGACATGTCTTACGCCGTCTTTTTCCTGTATGGTTACGACGCCGGTATGTTCGCATACGACAGCCTCGCCCTTGGGTTTTCTCGCCTCGAACAACTCTTCGACACGCGGAAGACCTTGGGTTATATCGCCCGCAGATGCTATACCGCCCGTGTGGAACGTTCTCATCGTCAACTGCGTACCGGGTTCGCCGATGGACTGAGCCGCGATGATACCGACAGCCTCGCCGACCTGAACGGGGAGCGAGTTACTCATGTTCTTGCCGTAGCACTTCGCGCATACGCCGTATTTCGACTTACAGGTGAATACGCTCCTGATGACAACCTTTTCGATACCCGCCTTGCAAATCTGTTTGGCTTTATCTTCGGTTATCATGACGTTCGCGGGTACGATGACTTCGCCGGTAGCGGGGTCTACGATGTCCGCAGGGCTGAAACGACCGTTGATACGGTCTTCGAGGCTCTCGATAATCTCGCCTTTGAGACCCTTTATCGCCTCGATTTCCATACCCTTTTCGTCGCCGCAGTCCTCTTCCCTGATGATGACGTTATGCGAAACATCGACAAGTCTTCTGGTGAGGTAGCCCGAGTCAGCCGTCTTCAACGCCGTATCGGCAAGACCTTTACGTCCGCCGTGCGAAGAAATGAAGTATTCGAGAACCGAAAGACCTTCACGGAAACACGACTTAACGGGTATTTCGATAATCTTACCGTTGGGGTTGGTCATAAGACCGCGCATGCCGGCAAGCTGTTTGATCTGGTCGATAGAACCACGCGCGCCCGAGTCCGCCATCATCCAGATGGGGTTGAACTTACGGAGCGTAAGCTGAAGTTCTTCGGATACGTCGGCGGTGGCTTTCGTCCATACGTCGACGGTGGCTTTATAACGTTCTTCGTCGGTCATTATACCGCGTTTGAACTTCTTTTCGATGCGGATGACTTCTTCGCTCGCTTTGTCGATGATTTCCTTCTTTTCGGAAGGTACCTGCATATCGAATACCGAAGTGGTTATCGCCGCGACGGTCGAATATTTATAGCCGAGCGATTTGATATAGTCGAGCGTATCGGCAGCGCAGACCGACCCGCGGGACTTAAAGCACGCGTCGACGATCTTTTTGAGTTGGCTCTTGCCGACAAGGAAGTTGATGACGAATTGCAGATAACTGTCTTTGTCTTCGGGGTTCCTGACCGTAAAGCCCTTACCCTCTATATCCTGCGGAATCTGCTGGTTGAATATAATTCTGCCCGCGGTCGTCTTGATTATGCCCGTGTGCTTGCCGCCGTCGGGAAGGAATACCGTACGACGGACGTATATTTCGTCCTGACACCAGAGTTGTTTGGTCTGGTATGCCATAAGAGCCTCGTCCACGGATGCGTAAACGTCGGGTTCATAGAGGTTAATCGTCGTCTTTGCGGCGTTTTCGTCGCCGTCTTTCGCTATCGCGCAACTTACGACGACCTTTCTGACCTCTCTCTTGTTCCTTGCGTACAAGCCGTCTTTATCCGCCTCGACGACAACGACTCTCTCTTCGATCTTTTCGTCGGACGGAACGAATCTGATATTCTTTTCGTCGTAGAAATTACCGTCGTCTTTAAGGACGTATTCGTTGTCTCTTTCGTCGTAATACTTGCCCTCTTCTCTGCGGGTAATGGTAAGGTAATAACAACCTAGTACCATATCCTGCGAAGGAGACATAACGGGCTTGCCGTCGGAAAGTTTAAGAATGTTGTTGGACGCAAGCATAAGGAATCTCGCCTCCGCCTGAGCCTCTATCGAAAGGGGAACGTGAACAGCCATCTGGTCACCGTCGAAGTCGGCGTTGAACGCGCCGCAGACAAGCGGATGAAGTTTGATCGCTCTGCCCTCGATAAGCACGGGCTCGAATGCCTGAATCGACAATCTGTGCAGCGTCGGCGCACGGTTGAGAAGAACCGGGTAATCTTTGATTACGTCTTCGAGGATGTCCCATACTTCGGGTTTCATTCTCTCGACGGTTCTCTTCGCGCTCTTAATGTTATGGCACTTGTTCTGCTCTACGAGTTTCTTCATTACATAGGGCTTGAACAACTCGATAGCCATTTCTTTGGGAAGACCGCACTGATAGAGTTTGAGTTCGGGACCTACGACTATAACCGAACGACCGGAATAGTCTACACGTTTACCGAGAAGGTTCTGACGGAAACGACCCTGCTTACCGCGGAGTATTGCCGACAACGATTTGAGGTCTCTGTTGCCCGCGCCGGAAACCGCTTTGCCGCGGCGGCCGTTATCTATAAGCGCGTCGACGGCGTCCTGCAACATTCTCTTTTCGTTTCTGATAATGATTTCGGGCGCGCCGTATTCTATAAGTTTTTTAAGACGGTTATTTCTGTTGATAACCCTTCTGTAAAGGTCGTTCAGATCGGACGTCGCGAATCTGCCGCCGTCGAGTTGAATCATCGGGCGAAGATCGGGCGGAATTACGGGAATTACGTCGAGGATCATCCATTCGGGGCGGGAACCGCTCTTGCGGAAAGCCTCTACTATATCCAGTCTCTTGATAGCCTTCTGGCTCTTCTGGCTGTCGGGATTTTCTTCGATGATAGCCTTTAATTCTTTGCTCTCTTTTTCGAGGTCTACCGCCATGAGGAGTTCTTTGATAGCCTCTGCGCCCATGCCGACTTTGAAAGCATGTTCGCCGTATTTTTCAACAGCCTCTCTGTATTCTCTGTCGTTTATGACCTGTTTATATTCGAGGTCGGTCGCGCCGGGGTCGAGAACGACGTAGCAGGCGAAGTATATTACCTGTTCGAGTTGCTTGGGGGGCATGTCGATCATGAGACCGATTCTCGAAGGAACGCCCTTGAAGTACCATATATGCGATACGGGAGCGGCGAGTTCGATATGACCCATTCTCTCTCTTCTGACTTTCGCTTTGGTAACTTCGACGCCGCACTTTTCGCAGACGATACCTTTATATCTTATTCTTTTATATTTACCGCAGTGGCACTCCCAGTCCTTGGTAGGTCCGAAAATTCTCTCGCAGTACAAACCGTCTTTCTCGGGTTTCTGCGTGCGGTAGTTAATGGTCTCGGGGCGGGTAACCTCGCCGTACGACCACTCTCTTATCTTTTCGGGAGACGCCACGCTTATCTGTATGGAATTGAAATTGTTAAGTTCAAACATTCTCTTACCTCCGCTTAGTTATCGTCTTCGTCGTCCGCGTCTATATCTTCGAGATCGTCGAAATCGTCGAACATATCGCTCGATTTGAAGTCTTCGTCTTCCGCCGCGGGCGCGACGTCGTCGAATTCGTCGAACAGGAGCGAATCGTTGTTTTCCTCTTCGTCGTCCTCTTCGTCGGTCGCCTCGTCTTCTCTGCCAAGGTCGAGGTCGACGTAATCGACGTGTTCTTTCTCTCTTTCGCCGAGGTTGACGTCGTCCGTATCCTCGGTGAGGTCTTTGAGGTTGATCTCTTCGTGATTTTCGGTAAGCACCTTCATATCGAGCGCAAGAGACTGCAACTCTTTAAGAAGGACTTTGAACGATTCGGGAATGCCCGGCTCGGATATATCGTTGCCCTTTACGATCGATTCGTAGGTCTTTACCCTGCCGACGACGTCGTCGGATTTGACCGTAAGAATTTCCTGCAGGATGTGCGACGCGCCGTAAGCTTCGAGCGCCCAGACTTCCATCTCGCCGAAACGCTGACCGCCGAACTGGGCTTTACCGCCGAGGGGTTGCTGCGTTACCACCGAATAAGGTCCTACCGAACGCGCGTGAATCTTATCGTCTACGAGGTGGTGAAGTTTTATCATGTACATGTAACCCACGGTTACCCTGTGTTCAAAGGGTTCGCCGGTTCTGCCGTCGTAAAGCTGAATCTTGCCGTCGACTTCGCCGTAGGGGTTTACGAAGTGGTTTTCTTTGAGAAGTTCCCTTATGTCGGTCTCGCTCGCGCCGTCGAAAACGGGGGTCGCGATCTTCCAGCCGAGTTGTTTGCATACGAGCGAAAGGTGTACTTCGAGTACCTGACCGATGTTCATACGCGAGGGAACGCCGAGCGGGTTAAGGACTATCTGCAACGGAGTGCCGTCCGCAAGGAAAGGCATATCCGCCTCGGGAAGAATTCTCGAAACGACGCCCTTGTTGCCGTAACGTCCCGCCATTTTATCGCCGACGGAGATCTTTCTCTTCTGCGCGATATACACTCTTATAAGGGTGTTTACGCCGGGCGAAAGTTCGTCCTTGTTGGCTCTGGTGAATTTCTTTACGTCTACGACGATACCGCCTTCGCCGTGAGGAACGCGAAGAGAAGAATCCCTTACCTCTCTCGCCTTTTCGCCGAAGATCGCCCTTAAAAGTCTCTCTTCGGGGGTGAGTTCGGTTTCGCCCTTGGGCGTAACCTTACCTACGAGGATGTCTCCGCTGGTTACTTCCGCGCCTATTCTTACGATACCCTCTTCGTCGAGGTCTTTAAGCGCGTCGTCGCCGACGTTGGGAATATCTCTGGTGATCTCTTCTTCGCCGAGTCTCGTCTCGCGGCACTCGATTTCGTGTTCTTCTATATGGATAGAAGTGAAGAGGTCGTTCTGAACGAGTTTTTCGGAAAGCAATATAGCGTCTTCGTAGTTATAACCTTCCCACGTCATAAAGCCGATGAGAATGTTTCTGCCGAGCGCAAGTTCGCCGTCGCAGGTCGCGGGTCCGTCGGCGAGGATGTCGCCTTTTTTGACTCTGTCGCCCGTGTTGACGATCGGGTGCTGGTTAAGGCACGTTCCCTGATTGGAACGCGTGAATTTTTTAAGGGTGTAAACTCTGTCGCTGCCGCCCGTGGTGCCGTCGTCTTCGGTAACGATTATCTCGCTGCCCGAAACGTATTTGACAACGCCCGCCTCTTTGGCGATTACGAGTACGCCCGAATCGTAAGCGATTTTTGCCTCGATACCCGTACCTACGATAGGAGTTTCGGGTTTGAGAAGGGGAACCGCCTGACGTTGCATGTTGGAGCCCATCAACGCACGGTTCGTATCGCAGTTTTCAAGGAAAGGTATAAGCGCGGTAGCAACCGAAACGAGTTGCTTGGGCGAAACGTCGACGTAATCGATTTCTTCTTTCGGAAGTTCGGTTATCTCGTCCCTTCTTCTGCACGCGACACGGGCGTTTACGAATCTGCCCTCTTCGTCGAGCGGTTCGTTTGCCTGAGCGATGACGAAAGCGTCTTCCTCGTCGGCGGTAAGGTAATCGACTATATCGGTTACTTTGCCGGTAGCCTTGTCGACTCTTCTGTAAGCGGATTCGATGAAACCGTACTCGTTGACTTTCGCGTAAGCCGAAAGCGAAGTGATAAGACCGATGTTCTGACCTTCGGGGGTCTCTATCGGGCACATACGACCGTAATGGGTATAGTGAACGTCTCGGACTTCAAACGTCGCGCGTTCTCTGTTAAGACCGCCGGGACCGAGCGCGGAAAGTTTACGCTTATGCGTAAGTTCGGCTATCGGGTTCGTCTGATCCATGAACTGAGACAACTGCGAAGAACCGAAGAATTCCTTAATCGCGCTGGAAACGGGACGAACGTTGACGAGACCCGTCGGCGATACGTCTTTGGGATCCTGCGTCGACATTCTCTCCTTGATGACTCTTTCGAGTCTGGAGATACCTATTCTGAACTGATTCTGTAAAAGTTCGCCTACCGAACGAACCCTTCTGTTGCCGAGGTGGTCGATGTTGTCTACCGTGCCTATGCCGTAGTTGAGGTCGAGGTTGAGCGAGACGGTCGCGACGATGTCGTCGACCGTAATATGTTTATGATTGAGTTTGTCAAGAGCGAGTTTGACGTTCTTCTTCTGCTCCGCGGTAAGTTTTTCGGGAACGTCGCCGCCGAGTATATCGAACAGAGCCGAGCAGGAGTAAACGAACTTTCTGCGGAGTTCTCTTCTCTTTTCGGCATTCTTCTTCTCTTCGGGTTTGAGTTCAGCACCGTCGGGCGCGACGACTTCCTGCATATAGAATATGTCGTTTATGTCGTCGACGTGGTTGTCGGCAACGGTTTCGACGTCGCTCGACTTAACCTCTTCGGCAAGAGCCTTCTCGAACCTGAAGTTGGGGTAATGAATATTCTCGGTAAGCCCGAACAGATGATTGTCGAGACCCGTAACCGCCCTGAATTCGACGACGTTGTTCGCGATTATCTTGTGCGGACCTTCGCTCGTCGCGACGAGTATTTCGTTTATACCGCTGTTCTGAATAAGTTTCGCGGTTTCGGCGGAGATGACTTCGCCCTTTTTCGCAAGAAGTTCGCCGTCTTCGTTTACGATGTCTTCGTAAGCCGTGCAACCAACCGCCCTTACGCCCATGTTGAGGCGTTTGTTGAATTTATATCTGCCGACTTTCGCGCAGTCGTAACGGCGGGGATCGTAGAAGAGATTTTTAAGCTGAAGTCTGACCGCCTCTTCGGTGGGAACTTCGCCGGGACGGATACGTCTGTACAATTCGTACAAGCCGCCCTCTTCGGTATGGTCGGCATCCTTTGCCATCGTCGCTTTAAGCATGGCGTCGTCGCCGAACACCGCGGTAATCTGTTCGTCGGTACCGAAACCGAGCGCGCGGAGAAGGAGCGACGCGGTAAGTTTACGCGTTCTGTCTACTTTTACCCAAAGCACGTTGTCGGCGTCCTGCTCGAATTCGAGCCACGCGCCTCTGTTGGGGATAACCGTCGTCTGATAGAGTTTTTTACCCGATTTGGAATACTCGAAACCGTTGTAAACGCCCGGGGAACGCACGAGTTGCGAAACTATAACGCGTTCCGCGCCGTTGATGATAAACGAGCCGTTGTCCGTCATCTTCGGCAGTTCGCCCATGAAGACGTCCTGATCGATGATTTCGCCCGTAACCTTATTGACAAGCCTTACTTTTACCTTTAACTGAACGGCATAAGTCGCGTCGCGGTCGCGGCACTCTTTTTCGTCGTATTTGGGTTTGTCCGAAAGAGAGTGATCGAGGAAATAGAGTTCAAAACGATCCGAATAATCCGTTATGGGCGAATAATCTTCGAAAACCTCGCTGATACCCTCTTCGATGAAACTCCTGTAAGAATCACGCTGAATCTCGATAAGATAGGGCATCGGCTGCACTTCTTCGATTTTCGCAAACGTTCTTCTCTCGACGTTGCCGAACTTCCTGATAGGTAAATTGCGCGTCATTAAAATCTCTCCTTTGATTTTTATTGCAAATTATCTTGATTTAATTTCCGTTTAGGTGTATAATCTGTCCGTAAAGAAACGCTTAAACGGCGGAAAAATCGCGCGGCTTCCGACGCGAAAATGACTAAAAAAAGTCAAAAATGCGTAAAAAGACGCTATTATAGATTTTATAGCATTATAGGATTATAGGATAAAATCCACAATCTGTCAAGCGTTTTTTGTAACTTTTGCAAAAATGTATTAAAAAATAAGGCTTTTTTATGAGAATAGACAAATTTCTTAAGGTTTCGAGGTTGTTAAAACGCCGCACCGTCGCCAACGAGGCGGTCAAAGGCGGAAGGGTTTCGGTGAACGGCAGAGAAGTAAAACCGTCTTATCAGCTTAAAATCGGCGACGTAGCGGAAATCCGTTTCGGCGACGAGACCGTAAAATTCAGGGTTCTTTCGCTAAACCCCGTCGTCAGAAAAGACGACGCGTCCGCCCTGTACGAGATAATATCATGATTTCGGCGATTCTGGTATGCGCGGGCAAAGGCGAACGCGCGAACTTCGGCTTCAACAAACTGCTTAAAGAAATCGACGGCGTACCTGTCTTCGGAAAGACGCTTTACGCGTTTTCTTCACGCGAAGACGTCGACGAGATAATCGTCGTATGCTCCGCCGCCGACGAAGACGCGTTTTCGGTCATAGCGAAAAAACTCGGCGCGAAAGTCGTTTTCGTGCGCGGCGGCGCGGACAGGTCTTCTTCCGTCCTCGCCGGAGTAAAAGCGGCGAAAGGCGACATAACGATTATCCACGACGGCGCGAGACCTTTCGTCACGCAGAAAGTCATTTCGGACTGTCTGTCGTCCGCCGTCCGATACGGTTCGGGCGTGGCGTGTGTCACCCCTACCGACACGATCGCGCAAACAGCTTTCGACGGCGACGACGAATATATAATTTCCGCCTCGCGCGCGAACGTATATAACGTACAGACCCCGCAGGCGTTCGACAGAGCGTCTCTGCTGAAAGCGTTCGCCCTTAAAAAAGAAGACGAAACGTTTACCGACGAATCGGGACTTTACGCGAAATATATCGGTCGATGCAAAGTTTCGGCGGGCGACAAAAACAACAGAAAACTCACCCTGTCCGAAGACTTCGCGCCGCATGGCAATTTACGCGCCGGCGTAGGATTCGATCTGCACAGGCTGGTCGAAGGCAGAAAACTCATACTTGGCGGCATAGAAATACCCAACCCGAAAGGGTTGCTGGGTCACAGCGACGCCGACGTTCTTCTGCATGCCGTATCGGACGCGCTCTTGTCTTCGGCGTCGAAAGGCGACATCGGCAAACTGTTCCCCGACACCGACCCGAAATACGAGGGCATATCGAGCGTCACGCTGTTTAACGAAGTAAAGACGATACTCGAAGAAAGCGGATATAAAATCATAAACGTAAGCGCGGTGATAATGGCGCAAAAGCCGAAACTTTCGCCGTATACCGCGGCTATAACGAAAAACCTCGCCGCCCTGTGCGGCATAGACGAAAGTCGCGTCGGCATAACCTGTACCACGCTGGAGGGGCTCGGGATAGTCGGAAGAGAAGAAGGCATAGCGGTAAACGCGTACTGCCTGACGGAGAAATCATGACGAAAAACAAAACGACAAGCAGATACGTCTGTTCGGAATGCGGAACGGTAACGCCAGGCTGGCTGGGCAGATGTCCGTCCTGCGGAACGTTCGGCTCGATAACCGAAGAACTGATAGAAACGGCGGCGGACAAGCCGCAGAAATCAACGGCGAGAAATTACGAACGCCCCGTGAAACTCGGCGACGTGGCAATCGGAAAGACGGTAAGAATAAAATCGGGCGTAGACGAACTCGACACCGTACTCGGCGGAGGCATCGTTCCGTCTTCGCTGGTACTTCTCGGCGGAGACCCGGGCATAGGCAAGTCGACGCTTATGACGCAGGTCGCGTGTACCCTTTCCAAAAAATATAAAGTACTGTACGCCTCGGCGGAAGAGAGCCGCGCACAGGTAAGGATGCGTTGCGAAAGGCTTAAAGGCGATTTTTCGGAACTGATGGTCATAAACGAGACGTCGCTTGACAATATATTGGACTGCGCCGACGGTTACGACTTTCTGATAGTCGACTCCATACAGGCTGTTTACCTGGAAGAGATGAATTCGTCCGCAGGCAGCGTCGGGCAGATAAAGGAATGTGCGTCGCGCCTTATGCGGTTCGCCAAATCGGGCAAAACCACCGTATTCGTCGTCGGACACGTCACGAAAGACGGCGCGATAGCGGGTCCGAAAGTCCTCGAACACATCATGGATACGGTGCTATACTTCGAGGGGCAGCCGCAGGACAACTACAAACTTCTGCGTGCGGTCAAAAACCGTTTCGGCTCGGCGCAGGAAGTCGGCGTGTTCGAGATGCGCGACGACGGAATACGCGGCGTAAAAGATTACGACGGAATTTTCGTGTCGGACGAGCGCGGCGAAGAGGCGGGTACGATCGTCACCCCGACGATTTCGGGCAATCGCTGCATGGCTGTCGAAATTCAGACGCTGCTTTCAAAGACGGCGTTCGGGCTTCCGCGCAGAATGCCCGTCGGCATAGACATGAACAGATTGCTGTTGATGCTCGCCGTCATGGAAAAGCGCGCTTATACCCCGTTTTATTCGCTTGACGTATATGTAAACGTGATGGGCGGAATAAAACTGAACGAACCCGCAGCCGATCTGGCACTGGCGCTCGCGCTGGCAAGCGGACAATATAACAAACCGATACCGAAAGAAGTATGCGCTTTCGGCGAAATAGGTCTTTCGGGCGAAGTGCGCGGCGTAACTCAAGCCGAAAAGCGCGTCGCCGAATGCGCCCGCTTAGGCGCGAAAAAGATAATTCTGCCCGCAAAAAATCGCGAAGGAATGCAGAAGTATGCCGACAAAGTCGAACTCGTATACGTCAGACATGTATATCAGGCGATAAAACTGCTCTTCCCGTCGGACAATCAAGCGTAATTTCTCAATCCGACACAAAACGCTCTCCGTGTCGTTCACTTTTACTCCCGCAGGGTTTATATTGTAATCACTAAAAAACAAAAGCCGTCCGGCGGAACACCCGCAAAACGGCGAAGGAGTAAAAAATGAACACCGATAAAATTTACGCAGAGGCAGTGGCAAACGAATATTCCGTCAAAGACGAACGCAGATACGTTATGGCGTTTTACTTAAACGGACTTATGGCGATTATCGGCGAATGGATAAAATGCGACTGCGAAGACCCGATCGAAAAAATCGTCGGAGTAATGCAGGATTGCGTACAAAAACTTAAAAAATAAGAAATAGGGGCGTCGGATTCAATATCCGACGCCCCTATGCCAGCCAAGAATAAAATGAACCGTGGTCTGACGACGTATTTTTGACTAATACGTCATTGCGCTCGCGGCTTATACGTCAAGTATTAACCCGTTCGTGCGCCTTGTCTTATCCTAAAAATCCGCCGTCAGACTTGCAAGCAACCAAAACGTCGATATTTTTGATGATTTTTGGTAAAGGCGAGTGCAGACGTACCAGACGTACTTCAAACGAGAATTTGACAAAAAGCGCGAAAATAGCGGCGTTTTGGTAAGGTTCGTTTTATTCTTGGCTGGCATCGTATCATAACGATCAATATTTAACGCTGCTTAAAATGTCGACGTATGTCGGGAACGGCCATTCTTTGCGCGAAACGTTGCATTCGAGTTCGTCGCACGTTCTGCGCAGGTCTTCCATCTGCGTTTTGATTTTTTCCTTGTGGAAAACCGCGCTTTCATACCCGTCGGCAATCTTTTCCGCCTCGCTTAAATAATCGGCGAGTTTTTCCTGTTTGACGTATGCGTCGTCGGTAAGTTTTGCCGTCTTTTTAAGAATAGCGGTTTCCGCTTTCGACGAAACGCCCGCCGCGAGTTTGGCGTTGACGGTCTTCGCAAGCGTTTTCTGATAGTTTATCGCCGCCGGGATGATTTCCCTTTCGGTCATCCACAACATCGTGCGCGCCTCTATATCCAGCGTTTTGACGTAACGGTCTATCATTATTTCGTAACGGCTGGCAAGTTCTTTACCGGTGAATACCGAATGTTTCTCGAAGACTTCGACGTTCTTCGGGTTGAGATACGCGGCTATGGCGTCGACCGTCGTCGGCGCGTCGGTAAGCCCCCTTCTCTTCGCCTCGGCTTTCCATTCTTCCGAATAGTTGTTGCCGTTGAAGATTATGCGGGAATGCTTTCTGAAAACGTCTTTGATAACCTCGTCCGTTTCGGCTGCCCCGCGTTTTTCGATTTCGTCGGAAATGCGGTCGAGTTCTTCCGCGACTATGGTGTTAAGCACGATATTCGCGCCCGCCGAAGACATATCAGACCCGACCATACGGAATTCAAACTTATTGCCGGTAAACGCGAACGGCGAAGTTCTGTTGCGGTCGGTATCGTCTTTCATGTAGGCTATGTTCCCGCCTACCCTCGACTGAGCCTTAACCCTTTCGCCGCAAACCTTGCCGCTTAAATACGACGCGATTACGTCTTCCATATCCGTGCCGACGAACATCGAAACTATCGCCGGAGGGGCCTCGTTGCCGCCGAGACGGTTGTCGTTGCTGGGCGACGCGACAGACACCCTGAGCATATCCTGATATTCGTCGACGGCAGCCACGACCGCCGCGAAGAACGTCATGAATTTCTTGTTTTCGGCGGGTTTCTTGCCGGGTTTGAAGAGGTTTTCGCCCGAATCGGTGGAAAGCGACCAGTTGTTGTGTTTACCGCTGCCGTTTATCCCCGCAAAGGGCTTTTCGTTGAGCAGGCAGACCATTCCGTGTTTGTTTGCGACCGACTTCATCACCGACATCGTTATCTGATTCTGATCGACGGCGGTATTGACGGCGGCGTAAATATTCGCGAGTTCGTGCTGTGCGGGCGCGACTTCGTTGTGTTTCGTCTTGGCGTATACGCCGAGTTTCCACAGTTCGCGGTCGAGGTCGTTCATATAATCCCACACGCGCGCTTTGATTTTGCCGAAGTAATGATCTTCGAGTTCCTGCCCCTTGGGCGGTTTTGCGCCAAACAGCGTTCTGCCGCAATCTATAAGGTCTATTCTCTGTTCGTAAACGCTCTTGTCTATAAGAAAATATTCTTGTTCGATACCGGCGTTTGCCGTAACTTTTTTCGTCTCGGTGTCGCCGAGCAGTCTGAGCGTTCTCAACGCGCTGCGGTTAAGCGTCTCTATGCTTCTTAAAAGCGGCGCTTTTTTATCCAGCGATTCTCCGCCGTAAGAACAGAAAACCGTAGGAATATAAAGCGAAGTTCCCATGACGAAAGCGTATGAATTCGGGTCGTAAGAGGTATACCCCCTCGCTTCGAACGTCGCACGCAGTCCGCCCGAAGGAAAACTCGACGCGTCGGGTTCGCCCTTTATGAGGTTTTTACCCGAAAACCGCTCTATAACCCCGTCTTTCGACGGTTCTATAAAGGCCTCGTGTTTTTCGGCGGTAACGCCTGTCATCGGCTGAAACCAATGGGTGTAGTGGGTTACCCCCTTTTCCGTTGCCCACTCTTTCATCGCCGATGCGAGTTCGTCGGCAAGCGGACGGGTAAGCGGAACGTTTTCGTCTATACAGCGATGAAATTCGTCGTAAGCCTCTTTTGTGAGACGTTTTTTCATCTCGTCGTCGGTAAAGACGTTTTCGGCGAATCTTTCGGACACTTTGAAATTTTCCATGATTGTCTCCTGAGTAAATTATTTATCGAGCGCGGCTGCTATAAGCCCTTTGAAAAGCGGATGCGCTTTATCGGGGCGGGATTTGAATTCCGGATGGAACTGACACCCGACGTAATACGGGTGCGACGTAACTTCGACCGTCTCGACAAGCCTGCCGTCGGGCGAAGTACCCGAGAGAGTAAGCCCTGCCGCGGAAAGGCTCTCTCTGTAATCGTTGTTGAATTCGTATCTGTGGCGGTGGCGTTCGGATATACTCTTTACGCCGTAAGCGGCGGCGATTTTCGTACCCTCTTTAAGTTCGCACGGATACGCGCCGAGCCTCATCGTACCGCCTTTTCTGTCTACGTTCTTCTGGTCGGGCATAAGGTCGATGACCTTGTTTTTCGCCTTTTCGTCGAATTCGCCCGAGGTCGCGTCGTCGAGACCGAGTACGTCTTTCGCGTATTCGACGACCATCATCTGCATGCCGAGACAGATTCCGAGACACGGGACTTTGTTTTCCCTCGCATAGCGGCAGGTCTCGATCATTCCGTCGGTGGCGCGGTCGCCGAATCCTCCGGGAATGATTATTCCGTCTGCGTCTGCGAAGATTTCTTTTTCGGTCTTTTCGTTCACCTCGCCGCTGTCGACCCATTTAATCGAAACGTTTGCGCCGAGTGCGAAACCGCCCGCTTTCAAAGCCTCCACCACGGACAGATATGCGTCGTGAAGATGAACGTATTTGCCGACCAGCGCGATTTCTACGGATTTTTTCGCCGCCTTTACCGAACGGATGAATTTCCTCCACTCGGTGAGATCGGTTCTGCCCTTCAATTTTAACGCTTTTGCGACTGCATTGTCAAGTCCGTTGGCGTGCAGGGCGAGCGGAGTTTCGTATAAACAGTCCATCGTGACGTCCGACACGACGTTTTCGGGCGGAACGTTACAGAAAAGCGCGATTTTCTTTCTTATGTCGTCGACGACTTCGCCGTCGGAACGAACGACTATTATGTCGGGCGTGATGCCTATGCCGCGGAGTTCCGCGACGCTGTGTTGCGTGGGTTTGGATTTATACTCGTCCGAACCGGAAATATACGGCACGAGACAGACGTGAATGAACACGCAGTTTTCCCTGCCGACGTCGAACGAAAACTGTCTTATTGCCTCGAGGAAATGTTGCGATTCTATATCGCCTATCGTACCGCCGATTTCGGTTATTACGACGTCCGCCCCGGTTACTTCGGCGTTTTTACGTATAAACCTCTTGGTCTCGTTCGTGACGTGCGGAATTATCTGCACGGTCTTGCCGAGATATTCGCCGCGGCGTTCTTTTTCGATGACCGAATAAAACACCTTGCCGGACGTAAGGTTGGAAAATTTATTCAGGTCGACGCCCGTGAAACGCTCGTAATGCCCGAGGTCGAGGTCGGTTTCCGCCCCGTCTTCGGTGACGAAAACTTCGCCGTGCTCGAGGGGATTCATCGTTCCCGGGTCGACGTTCATATATGGGTCCAATTTCTGTACGGCTATCGAATAGCCGCGCTGTCGCAACAGTCTTCCGAGCGATGCCGCCACAATGCCCTTGCCGAGCCCCGAAACGACGCCCCCGGTTACGAATACATACTTAGTATTTTTCATAAAAAATTCTCCCGTAAAATTGTACAAAATCCGAATTTTGAACCTTTTTTCGCCCGTAAAAATATAAAAAGGGCGTTTTTTTTTAAGGGATTTTTACTCCCTCAAAAAAAACGCCCTGCGACTTATTCAAAAAACGAGATTTATATTACACCAATCGGGTTTTGTTTGTCAAGCGCATTTTACAACTTTTTTATGAAAATTTTCCGCAAAGTCACGGCGTCGGTATGACGGATAATTTCTCGCATATCACCGCGGCGATTCTCTTATGTCCTTCTGCCGACGGATGCAGTCTGTCGGTCTTTTCGTTCGCGAAATAACGCCCGTATCCGCCGATCAGCGGGAACAACCCGCCGTCGCGGTAAAGGTCTATAAGGTTCAGCGACCATACGTCCGCCGCCTTTCTTATCGCCGCGACGTAATCTTCGAGAAACAGCCCCGCAGAGTTGGAATATAATTCGTCGTACTGGATATTATCCGGCGCGAATTCGGCATACGCCCTGTGCAAAGGCGTCATCACTATTATACGCTTATCGTAAAACTTCGTTTTGAGAAACGAAAACACCCTGTTCATTCTTCCGCAGAAGGTTTCTTCGGAAAATACGAACTCGCGCTTTCTTCTTATTTCTGTTCTGAGCGGTTTACCGTTCGCATCGCGCAAAACGACGACTTCTTCTTTATGTTCGGTAAAGAATTCGCCTATCGGAACTCCGCCGCAAAAATCGTTCGTACCGGCAAATACGACCACGCAGTCGGCATCGGGGACTTCCGTCGCCGCCTTTACCGCCTCGTCGTAAACCTGCAGGTATTTCGCTCCGTCGATACCGAAACCGACGGGGATGATCCCCGCCGTTTCGGCAAGATAATCGAAATACCGTCTGGTCGTTCCCACTCCGTAAGTTATCGAGTCGCCTAGAAAGACGACTTTTTTATCTTTCCAATCAGACATATCGAAAATTATTTCGTACCGAATATACGGTCGCCGGCGTCGCCGAGACCCGGAAGGATGTACCCGTTTTCGTTAAGGCATCTGTCGAGCGTGGAAACGTAAATCTCTACGTCGGGGTGCTTTTCGGCAACCTTTTCTATACCCTCGGGCGCGCCGATTATCGCAAGGAATTTGATCTTGTCGCAACCCCTCTTTTTAAGTTGGGTTATGGCGTCGCACGCGCTGCCGCCGGTCGCAAGCATGGGGTCGACCAGCATTACAACCTTCTTGTCTATACCCGCGGGAAGTTTGCAGTAATATTCCTGAGGTTCGAGAGTCTCTTCGTTGCGATACATGCCGATGTGTCCGACCTTCGCCGCCGGGAAGAGCGTGAGTATTCCGTTGACCATTCCGAGCCCCGCTCTTAAAATGGGAACGATCGCTATCGAATTTTCCTTTACGACGGTCTGTTTAACCGATTCGAGCGGAGTTTCGACGATGATCTCCTGCGTGGGAACGTCTTTGAAAGCCTCGTACGCCATAAGCGTCGCGATTTCTTCGATGACCTCGCGGAACTGTTTGGTCGTGGTGTTCTTGTCTCTTATTATCGCTACCTTGTGGCGTATAAGAGGGTGATCGAGAATATGTACGTTGGGATAAGTCTTCATTATTTTACTCCTTTTTATTTGCATTCGCCCCCGTTTTCTGTTACAATAAACGAGGAGGTCGTTCCATGAAAAAAATACTTGTAAGCGCGTGCCTTTTCGGCAATAACTGCCGCTATAAAGGCGATAACTGTTTCAGCGAAAAACTTGCCGCACTCGGCAAAGACAATGTCCTTATACCCGTCTGCCCCGAGCAACTCGGCGGGCTTTCCACGCCTCGTCACCCTGCCGAACGCATCGGCGGAAAAGTCATATCCGACGTCGGCGTCGACGTCACGGAAGAATATAACCGCGGCGCGGATATTGCCGTAGAAGTCGCCAAAGCAAACGCGGTGGATTACTGCGTGCTTAAAGCCAACAGCCCGTCCTGCGGAAAAGGCGTTATTTACGACGGCACTTTCACCGGCGGTAAACGCGCAGGCAACGGCGTCACCGTCGAAAAACTCCTTGCGGAAGGTTTCGTCGTCCTCACCGAAAACGAAATTTAAGTTTCCGGATAAAATTTTTCAGTCTAAAACCGCCATTTCGGAAATTTTAGTTTCCGAAAGGGCTTTTTAATTATTTCGTGCCGAATATACGGTCGCCCGCATCGCCGAATGCGGTTACGATGTATCCGTGTTCGTTTAAGGGCGCGTCCGCATAGTGCGCGACGTAGATATGTACGTCGGGGTGAGCCGTCGCGACTCTCTTCACGCCCTCGGGCGCGGCGATAAGCGACAACAGTTTTATCTTTTTATAGCCCCTTTCCTTTATGAAATCGATAGCCGCCTTCGCGCTGCCGCCCGTCGCGAGAGCGGGATCTACGACTATACAGGTTCCGTCGATGCAGTCTTTGGGAAGTTTGCAGTAGTATTCGTGCGGTTCGAGCGTCTCCTCGTCGCGGTAGAGACCGATATGACCGATCTTCGCCGTCGGGAAGAGCGCGGTAAGACCGTCGACCATTCCGAGCCCCGCCCTTAAAATCGGAACGATCGCTATGGGTTCGGTTATGACGGGGGATTTGAATTTCGAAAGCGGCGCCTGAATTTCGACGTCGGTGGTGGGAAGGTCTCTGAAAGCCTCGTATCCCATAAGCATAGCGATTTCGGAAACGATCTCGCGGAATTCCTTGGTGTTGGTCGTCACGTCGCAAAGATGGGTTATCTTATGCGCTATAAGCGGGTGATCGAGCAACGTTACGTTTTTCATATAGTCTTGCATAATTTTTTACCTCGTATAAGAGTATATCACTTTAAGATTTACTTTTCAACAATTTACAGAAAAATTCCGCCGCATTTTTTGCGGCGGAATTTCTTTCGTGTTTATTAAACCGCTTTGTCTTCCGCGGCGGCGTCTTTTTCGCCTTCGAATTTCATATCGGGAACGTTTTCCTGTATCGCGCCGTTCTCGACTTTGTCTTTACCGCTGTGGGTAATCCAGTTGACGAGTATACCTACTATCATCGCGACCGCAAGCGAAGTCACCTGTACGAGCGGGTTGCCGGTAAGGCTGTTCGTGCCGAAGTTGAGTACGACTCCGCCGATACCGAGTACGAGTATCGCCGCAACGGGGTAGAGGTTTCTGTTGTCGGATAGGTCGACGTCTTTAAGCATCTGAAGACCGCTTACCGAGATGAAACCGTACATCGCTATGCACGCGCCGCCCATTACGCATTTCGGGAGCATATTGATTATCGCTACGAACGGAGCGATGAAGGATACGGCCATACACATAATCGCGGTGGTGAGTATCGTCATCGTCGAGGCGTTCTTGGAAAGCGCTACGCAACTTATCGATTCGCCGTAAGTCGTGTTCGCGCAGCCGCCGAATATCGCGCCCACAGCCGAGCCTACGCCGTCGCCGAGGAGCGTGTTATGAAGACCGGGGTCTTCGAGAAGGTCTTTTTCGACTATGTTTGAAAGGTTTTCGTGGTCGGAAATGTGCTGTGCGAGTTCTACGACCGCGATGGGAACGAAGAGTACCGCGAGGTTACCTATCATCGCGCCATCTACCTTGGCGTAAGTTCCGTTGGTGCGGATAGCCTCGATAATCGTGAATTTCGGGTAATCGAAGAAACTCTGGAATCTTACGGGGCTGAAACATTCCTTTATGGGGGTGAAATCCACTATTCTCATTTCCATGCAGAACGCGCTGTCGTTGATATATCCGAACGCGGTTATCAGTATCGCGAGCAACAAGCCCGAGCCTATACCGATGATGAACGGAATGAGTTTCGCCATACCCTTGCCTTTGACCGATGCGAGTACGATTATAACGAAAGTGAACAGACCTACGAGGATGTACCAGAGGCTGTAATTCGCTCCGCCGTTGGTCATCATCCAGCTGCCTGCCGTTCCCGAAAGGGAAAGACCGATTATAGCGAGGATAGGTCCGATTATGACGTGCGGAAGAAGTTTCTTTATCCAGCCCGCGCCTACGAGTTTGATGACTATCGCGATTACCGCGTAAACAAGACCCGCGAACGCAACGCCGATAATGAGACCCCAGTAGCCATAGTTATTTGTGGCAGCCGCGCAGAGCGCGCCGAGGAACGTAAACGAAGAACCGAGGAATACGGGGCTCTTGAATCTGGTGAAGAGCAGGTAAACGACCGTACCCGCGCCTGCGCCGAACAGCGCCGCTGCGGGGTCGCATTTAAGCCCTGCGGCAGTTACGAGAATGGGAACGAGCAACGTCGCCGCCATAATGGCGATCATCTGCTGGAACGCGAACACGAGGTTCTTGCCGAACTTAGGTCTGTCTTTGATGCCGTAAGTAAGTTGCATTTTTCTTTCTCCTGAAAAATATTTTCTTTTGAAAAATCTTTACGGCTGTACGAAAAAACGCGTCATGCCTGTTTATGGCAAGACGCGTCAGTCAATTTTAGTGTAAATTCGCCGATCTTGCCGATATCTCTGTATCGCCTTAAAGATTTATCATAGGTATGATAGCACAATCGAAATCGTATGTCAACGGATTTTCGCAAAGTTTTTATATTTTCACAAACGGCAAAAATCCGACGCTCTCAACGATAATCAGTTACCCTGTTGTTCTTCAAACAAACGATTGTATTCGGTGAATACTTCGTCGATAATATCATCGTCGTCGACCACGACGAATTCGTCGTTTTCTTCGCCCGAAACGACCTCGAACACCACGGCCTCGTCCTGCCCCATATCCTCGGGGCGTTCGACGGGTTGCAGTATGACGTAAAAATGCTCGCCGAGCGTAATGTCGGCGATTTCTTCAAATTCAACCTCTTCGCCGTCGGGTCCCTGCAATACTATAACTTCGTCGTCCTCTTCTTCGGTTACGGGATTTTTTTCGTCTGTCAACATATCTCTGTCTCCTTATATTCTTATATAAATATTGTATACGCTTTTTCGGGCATTTTCAAGCGACTTTTGAAAATTTCGCGATTATTTTTCAAACTGACTGTTATAGAGTTCGTAATAGAACCCCTTTTTTTCGAGCAGTTCCGAATGTTTGCCGTGTTCTATTACGTTTCCGTTTTTCATAACCAGTATCAGGTCGGCGGAACGTATCGTCGAAAGTCTGTGCGCGACCATAAACGAAGTTTTGCCCGCGGTGAGTTCGTAAAACGCCTGCTGAATTTTCATTTCGGTGCGGGTGTCTATGTTGGACGTCGCCTCGTCGAGAATGAGCACGGGCGGCAGACAAAGCATTACCCTCGCTATGGAGATAAGTTGTTTCTGCCCCTGCGACAAGCCCTCTTCGCCTATCACCGTATCGTACCCCTGCGGCAGACGGGATATAAACCCGTGGCAATGCGCCCTTTTGCACGCCTCTTCGATTTCGGCTTGCGTCGCGTCGGGTTTACCGATCGCCACGTTTTCTTTAACGCTTGCCTTTCTCACCCAGGTTTCCTGCAACACCATGCCGATGTTCTTTCTTAAACTTCTGCGCTCGAGGAGTTTACTCGGCTTGCCGTCCATGTCGATTTCGCCGCCTGTAACGTCGTAGAACCTCATTATAAGGTTTATAAGCGTCGTCTTGCCGCATCCGGTAGGTCCGACTATCGCGACCTTTTCCCCTCTCCCGACCGAAAGGTTGAAATCTTCGATGAGTTTAACGTTCGGGTCGTAAGAAAACTTTACGTCTTTGAAATCGACGTTGCCTTCGAGTTCGCCTGCGGGAGTTTCGCCTTCGTAACGAATTTCTTCATCCTCGCCCATCAGTCTGAAAATTCTGTCGGCGCAGGCTTTCGCCCCCGTGAGTTCGGTAAGTACCGACGTTATCTCGTTGAAAGGTTTGGTATAGCGGTTGGCGTAACTGAGCAGCGAGACGAGCGACCCCGCCGTAACGACGAACGCTCCGCTCGTATGGTTTATCGCGAGCATCGCGCCGACGCATGCGACTATCGCGTACACAAGCGCGTTTATAAATCTGGTCGTCGGGTTGGTCAGCGACGAATAAAACACCGCTTTGAAAGAACAGTCCAGAAGTTCGTCGTTTATCTTATCGAAATCCTTGCCGAATTTGTCTTCGGCGCGGTACGCCTTGACGGTGGGTATCGCCGAAAGAGTTTCTTCGACAAGCGAAGTCTGTTCGCCCGTAACGGCGGCTTGTTTTTTGAATCTGCCGTACGTTCTGCCGGTTATGAACTTAGCCGAAAACAACGACAACGGCGTTATCAGCGCGACGCACAACGCTATTATCGGGTTTATCGAGATCATGAACGCAAGCGTTCCGAGAATGGTAAGTATACCGGTGAAGAATCTCGAAAACCCGAGCAGCATTCCGTCGGCAAGGCGATCCACGTCGCCTATTTCGACGCTGAGTATGTCTCCCGTCGGTCTGCCGTCTATATATTTAAGCGGAAGTTTCTGCATTTTGGCGAACAGGTCGTTTCGTATCGAACGCGAAACGCCGTTGGATATTTTAACGCACATGCTTTCGGTTATCCACTGCATTGCCGCCGCCGCGAGCGTAATCACGCACGCTATGCCCGAATATCTCAATATACCGTCGAAGTCGACGTTGTCTTTGCCGACGATCAGATTCGTTATCTCGCCGAAAATCTTCGGCAGAAACAATTCGCCCGCAACGTACAGCGCGGAAGTTATAAGCGACAGAATAAAGACGAAACGGTATTTATAGGCGTACTTCCATAATTGTCTTACGACGCCGCTTTTCTGCTTTTTTACTCTTTCGTTTCTCATTCGTTCGCCCCCTTCTCCTGCGAAGTTTCGATTTCGCGGTAAACGGAACAATTTTCGTACAGGTAATCGCGATTGCCGACGCCGACTTCTTTGCCGTCGTCAAGCACGACGATTATATCCGCGTTTTTTACCGCCGCGGCACGTTGCGACACTATGAACACCGTAGGCTTGGGTTCGAGCGAAGAGATCGCGCGACGCATGTTGAGGTCGGTAAGATAGTCCAGCGCGGAAGAACTGTCGTCGAGAATCAGCACTTCAGGCTTTGCGGCGATCGCTCTTGCGACCGACAGCCTCTGTCGCTGTCCGCCCGAAAGGTTTTTGCCGCCCTGCTCTATTTCGGCGTCCGCGCCGCCCTTCGATTTTACGAAGTCTTCCGCCTGAGCGACTTTAAGCGCGTTCTGCAGGTTTTCGTCGGACGCGTCGTCCGCGGCGATCATTATATTGTCTCTTACGCTGCCCTTGAAGAGCGCGGTTTTCTGCAATACTGCTTTTATCCTCTGTCTGAGTTCGTCGGTCGTATAAGTCGAAACGTTTTTGCCGTCGAAGAACACCTTGCCGTCTGTCGGGGCGTATATGCGGGTAAGCAGATTCATCATGGTCGTCTTGCCGCTGCCCGTCGCGCCGATTATGCCGACGGTCTGACCTTTGCCGACTTTCAGATCGACGTGAGACAGACTGTCTCCGCCGCCGTTATACGATACGCTTACGTCGCGGAATTCTATGTAAGAATCCGACGTGTCGTCGTCTTTTATCGGACTTTCGTCGTTTTCTATCGACAAAATTCCGTCTATTCTCTTGCCGCAAGCCAGCGCGCGGGAAATCGTTACGACGAGGTTCGCGAACTTGACCAGTTCTATAAGTATCTGCGACATGTAGTCGTATAACGCGATTATCTTACCCTGCGTAAGCGCGCCCGAATTTACGCGCACGCCGCCGAAATACAACAGCGCGACTATACCGAGGTTGACTATCGCGAACGTCAGCGGATTAAGGAGAGCGGAAACCGTACCGGCGAAATTCTGAGATTTCTCGAGTTCGGCGGTTTTGTTGCCGTAATTTTTAACTTCGGCGTCTTCCGCGCCGAACGCCCTTATGACTCTCGCGCCCGTAAGATTTTCCCTCGCCGATGCCGAAACCCCGTCGAGGTTCTTCTGCGCGGCGGAATACTTGGGCATCGTCACCGCCATTATTATGATGACGACGGCGAAAAGCGCGAATATAAGCGCCGCGAATACCGACGAAATTTTAACGTCGATGATCATCGCGGCTATAAGCGCGCCGAACACGACGAACGGCGACCGCAACAACAGACGCAACGCAAGGTTTACGCCGCTCTGCATCTGATTTATGTCGCTCGTCATCGCGGTGATCATCGCGGGTACGCCTATGCGATCGACTTCGCTCGCGGGGAGCGAAAGCATCTTTTTATACGTTCTTTCCCTTACGTCGTGGCTGAGCCCCGTAGCGGCTTTCGCCGAAAAGTATTGACCGATAATCGAAAATATCAGTCCGAAAAGTCCGAACGCTATTATTATTATCGTATCCCGTATTATGACGGAAGTGTCTCCGTTACCGACGCCCCTGTCGACCATGTCTGCGACGAAAATCGGCACGAACAGTTCAAAAAGCGCCTCTATCAGTTTGAATGCGGGCGCGAGAATGCTCGCCGCCCTGTATTTCTTTAAGTGTCTGAAAAATATATTCATGATTGTTGCCGGTTAAATCGGTCTATCGCCGCAAAAGCGATAAATAATATAATGCCTGCCGTAAATTTATCCTTTCAGAGCCGATGCGGCAAGACGTTTATAATCCTCTTCGCCCGACACGCCCAGAAGCGAATCGTTCAGATCGTAAAACACGGTGTCGCCCAGATACGGCAGAATTTCCACGAAATGTTCGCACGCGATGACCTGCATCAGCATGGCGACGGTTTCCTGCCCCTTGCCGAGCGACGCCACGGCGAAGTTGAGCAGATTGTCTATTCTCGCCTTGTAATCGGCAAGTTTTTCGTCGTTTTCTTTACGGAACGCGGCTATACCCGCCTTTTCGTCGGTTTCGCCGAGCGCGGCGACAAGTTTCTTGAGCGCGGTCTTCGCGTAACGCGATTCGGCAGAAGAATTGCTCTTTTTAATGATTCTGTCCGTCTCGGCGGAAAGAGAAACTCCGTTTTTTTCGACGGCGGTCAGCGCGGCGTCGAGTTCGTTTTCGGCTGACTTTCTCGCCCTGTATTTTTCCGCCAGTTTTATTATCTTGGCGGCGATAAGCCCCGCAAGCGCGTAACGAACCTCGAAGTCCTTGCCCTCGACGTCGACTTTCTTTATCTTTCCCGTTTCGGCGTCTTCACCGCCGTAAACCGACGCGCATTCGCAATAGCGTTTGTAATATCCGAAAAATTCCGCAGCGATTTTACTGTCCTGCGCGTATTCGGAAACGAACTGCAACGTTACGGGGATATTCAATCTTTCGTATTCGTACAATGCGACGGACAGATCTTCCCAGCCCCTCGGCGTAACGAACGAATACCCGTCGACCGTCTTTTCGGCTTTGAACATATACTCGTTGTGCAGAGACAAAAAGTATACTATCGCGCCGTGCATCCCGTTGTTGAGCGCGTATTCCTTAAAGGCGTCGTAATCGGGCGCGACGTTGAGTCTTTTCACACGGTCGAGCGTAACCATGTCGAGTTCGTTGACCGATTTGTTGTATTCCGGCGGGTTGCCCGCGGCGGTAAGTATCCAGCCTTCCGGGATCTCGTGCGCGCCGAATTTTTTATGCTGAAGAAGTTCGAGCATGGCGGGCGCGAGTGTCTCAGAAACGCAGTTGATTTCGTCGATGAAAAGTATGCCTTCTTTCTTCCCCTGTTTTTCGATCGCATCGTAAACGCTCGCTACGATTTCGCTCATCGTATATTCGGTGACGGAATATTTTCTGCCGCCGTATTCCTTTTCGGTGATGAACGGCAGACCTATCGCCGACTGTCGGGTGTGGTGGGTTATCGTATAGCCCAGAAAGCCTATGCCGAGTTCGTTGCATACTGCGCTCATTATCGCAGTTTTTCCGATACCGGGCGCGCCTATCAACAGCACGGGGCGCTGTTTTTCGCGGGGGATTCTGTATCTGCCGTCGTCGTCTTTTTCGAGATATATCCTGACGGCGTTTTTGATTTCGTTTTTAGCCTCTTTTATATTCATTTCAATCCTCCTGTAACGTCTAATCTGTAAGCGTACGACGGAACGACGACTTTTCCGTCTTCGTCGCCGTAAATCGCGAAACAGGTTCTGAACGGCGGAATTTCCTGCGGGAATTTACCGAGCCCGTCGGTAAAATATATGAGTCCGCGGATTTTAGAGCCTTTCGCTTTCTCTTCGGTAAGCAGATCGAACACCGGCGCGAAATCCGTACCCGACCCGCCCTTTATCTCAAACTCTCCCAGATACGCGTCGAGTTCTTCGCGGGTTGAAAACGTCCTGTCCTCGCGGATAGCCATATCGCATTGTATTATCCTTACTTTAAGCCGCCCGCCACGCGCCGCCGCAGCGGCAATGACCGTAGCGAGTTCGCCAAGCAGTTTTTTAATCGGCTCGCCGTCGGTAGACGCCGAAGTGTCCACCGCGAAAACCACTTCTTCGAGAGTTTTTACGTCCGAATATTCAAGCCCCTCGATGAGCGGCATGTTCTTATACAGCGACAATCCGTAACAATAAAATATATAGTCGAATTCCTCTTCGCTCGGTTTTACCCTTTCCTGCGAGGAGAGAAATTTTTCAAAAAATCTGCGGTAATCGCGCTTACCCGAAACGACCCTTACCAGCATCTTCCTCACGTCGTCCGATTCGCCCTCGTCGGAAAGCGCGCCGCGAAGAATTTCTATCCAGTTCGCCTCGGCTTGTTCGTCTCTGCCGTCGTAATCGTTTTCGTCGGAAGGCGCGGTAATCGCATTATCGCCCGCGTTATTTTCTTCCGCGCGGTCGTCGCGTCTGCCGTACCACAGCGAATGGTCGCACAATCTGAACAACGCGGCAATCCGAATACGCTCTTCCTCTCCGACCGAAACCAGATAAGAAAACGCCTGACTTTCTCCGACCGCGCCGTATTTTTTCTTTATCTCGTCGTATATCTCTTTACGGGGTTTCAGTCCGCCGGCAGGTACTCCGCCCGCGCCGTCGAGGATATATCCGACGGCTATGTCGCAAGCCGCGTCGCAGATATAAGCCGGGCGGCGTATTCTGAACGGATGAAGACACAGGACGTGCAGAAGGACGTGCAGTACGGCGCGTTCCGCGCCTTTGATTCCGTCCGTCGCAACCGTTTCGCACAGTTTTTCCGCCCCGGCTGACAACGTTTTGCCGTCTGTGTAAATCGACCCGCCGTCGACGACCGTCGGCGACAACAGTCCCAGCGGATAGGCAAGATAACGGAAATCCGCCGAAACGCGGTTTTCCGCCTCTTTAAGAAAAGACGAGGCCGCGGATAAAAGTTTTTCGTTCATCTGTCCGCCTCCGCGTAGTCCGCCGCGCCGAATTCGTAGGCGATCTCTTTAAGTTGTTCGCTGCCCCTGAACTGTTCGGGCAGATAAAAATAATTGCGACCGTCTCTGCGGCAGGCTATCCTGCACTGCTCGAAATCGAGGTCGATGCCTTTCAGCATCTTCAAAAGCGGCTCGTCGCTGTTCTTGACGACGTACGTTTTCAGGCAGTCCGTCACAAGAGCCTTATCACCCGCAAAATCCGTCTTATACAGGTATTTTATAACGCCGCCGTCGACCGCGCAGGCAAGCCTTACCGCCTCTTCGTCGTGGGCGTAGGTATCGATCGCGTCGATGAATCTGCCGACCGCCGTCGGCGAATTGCGGCGCAGGTTCCTCAAAAGCATTTTGCGTTCGTCGGATTCCGTAACAGCGCGCTTGCCGCCCCTCGTCGCCGAGATGAGCGACGGAAGGACTCTGAGTTTCCTGTTTTTGGACGCGTATTCGAGTTCGGTCGCCACGGTCTTTGCCGACGGGAATTTTTTCGCCAGCAGAAACGCCACCGTTTCGCGGTCGTCTTTTTCGACGAATTTGTGGAAGACTTCGGCTTTCTTGCCTGTAACCCCCAGTCCGAGTTCGACGACGTATCTCAGCCTTTCGCCGTCGAGCGTCATAAGGTCGACGCTCTGCAACGAGAAGTTGAACCGCATGTTTTCTTTCTCGAGTTTTTCAAACACGCCTATGGGCGTTCGCGGATTTATGACGCCGACGCCGACTTTACCGTCTTCGGTAAGACGTATCGCGGCGCGGAAAACGGCGTCGTTGAAAAACGCCTCGTCGGGCAGAAATTCCGCGGTCGTGCGATCCTGCTTTAACGCCGTCAGCGCGACGGACGGCAGACTTTTTACCCTGTCGGTAAAATACTGAATCGTTCTGGGGTTTCTGCTTACGGCGACCTTGGCGATCTCCTCGTCGTCGAGGAACTTTTTATCGAGCATCGATACGGTATCTCCGCCCGCGGCGGCGACGGCAAGCGCGACTTTTTCGCTTGTCTTCGCATCGCCCGTGACGAACGCGTAACTCGAACGGAAATTCTTTACCGCCGCGAGAGCCACGTCCTCGTCCGACCGCACTTTTTCGGAAAAAAATCTCAGCGTTCTGCCGTCTTTTTCGACCGAGGCAAGCGCGACGTCTTTATCGTCCAGCAATTTTTCGTCGGCATATGCGACAAGCGACGGCGATCTTGCCACGACGGCAAGCGTCACGTCTTTGTCCGACCTTAAACGTTCGTCGCTCTGATACTCCGATATGAAGTTGTTTACCTGTCTGACGTTATAATCCATATCTATCTCAGTATTATAACAAAACAGCGGATAACTTTCCACTGTTTTGAACGCGATTTATAAAATTTTCACAAAAAAGGCATAAAAGTTATCATATTTCGTCAAACATCGCAAACCGCGCGTCATATACCGAGGATTCCGCGGACGAAAATTTCTATGCCGATTATAACGAGTATTATTCCGCCGGCTATCGTTGCCTTCTCGCGGAATTTCATTCCGAATTTCTTGCCTATCAGCATGCCCGCGACGCAGACGCCGAATGTTACTACCGCTATTATCGCCGCCGAAACAAGCGATTTGACTATTCCGTATTCGCCTATCGTAAAACCGACCGATAAGGCGTCTATCGACGTGGCGACGCCCTGAACGAACAATCCCCACGCACCCGTTTTCACCTCTTTCGGGTCGTCTTCGTTTCCGTTTTTTACGCCCTCGTAAATCATCTTGCCGCCGATAAAACAGAGTAATATAAGCGCGATGTACGGCACGGCTTTTTCAAACGCCCTGAACTGTTCGACCACGGTACGTACCAGCAGCCAGCCGATCATCGGCATCGCGAACTGGAAAAACCCGAACGTACCCGCTATCAGGCAGGTTTTACCCTTTTTCATCTGCGGTTCGTGCAAGCCGTTCGCAAGCGAAACCGAAAACGCATCCATTGCAAGCCCGAGCCCCATAAGCGCGCTCTCGGCGAAAAACAACAGGTCCATAAACAAGTCCTCTGAAAAACAAGTTCACCGATTATATCACTTCGCCGTATATTTGTCAAACGTTTATACGCCGCCGCGAAACACCTTAAGACTGGTGAAAAAATAATAAAATCGCCTTTATTTTGTAAATACGCGCGAGTTATAATTGACAAAGGTCGCGATAAATGCTAAAATCGTATGGCATATAAATAAAATTTAGGCGCGTACGCGTGTATATCGCGACCGCCGCGGAGCAGATTTTATGAAGAGATTACTCGGATTGTTCACTTCCGTCGTACTTGCGCTGACGCTTGCGTTTTCGCTTGCGGCGTGCAAAAACGATTCGTCGAATCAGGACGAAGAAGATAAGGCTTACAACGTACAATACGAACTCGACGACAACGAAGAATATTATACCCTTAAGAGTTTCACCGTTTCGGAAGAGGCGCGTAAACTCGCCGATAAAAACGACTACGAAGGCTTAGCCGAACTTTTCAACGGCGAACTTGCCGAAGGCGAAACCGCTTTCACCGAAGACACGGTAAAGACCTTTACCGTAAAGAGCGAATACGAGGGCAAACCCGTCAAAAAAATCGCGTCTAGTGCGATTTCGTCGCTCGCGTTCATCGAAAAGATAGTCGTACCCGATTCCGTTGAAGAAATCGGCGCGAACGCATTCTATCAACTGACCGGTCTTAAGGAAATAACCCTTCCGTTTACCGGCAACAAGGTCGGCGCCATATCCTCGAAATCGTCTTTCGGGTATATCTTCGGCACGACTTCTGCCGACGGGCTTACGTCTTGCGCGCAGACTTACGCCGACGCGTCGAAAGCATCGACCACTTACTATATCCCGTCCAACCTCAAAACGGTTACGATAACCGGCAAGAACGAGAAAGTCGCCACCGAAAAATGGGTTAAGAACAAAATCACCAGAGACGTCGACGGCAACGTCATCGATATAGCGCAGATAGCCGCCGAAGAAGGCGAAGTCGGCGACGACGGCAAGCCCGCATACAAAATAACCGTCTACAACGACGGCGATCAGAAACTCGCGGTACCCGCCTATACGTTCTATAACGTAACGACGATAGAAACCGTGGTTTTAAGCGACGAGTTGACCGCTCTCGAAAATTATACTTTCTACGGATGTTCCGCACTTAAAACCGTAACAGCCTTAGGCGTAAAGACGGTCGGCGACAGCGCGTTTGAAAGTTGTTCGTCTCTTAAATCGGTCGCTTTCGGCGGAACCGCCGCAGGCGAAAACGAAATCACTTTCGCTAACGTCGAAACGATCGGCAAAAACGCATTCAAAGGTTGCACCGCACTCGGTAAATCGTCCGACGTAACCAAACACCCGCTCGATTTAAGTACGGTAACCGAAATCGGCGAATCGGCTTTCGGCGGATGCACCGGTCTTACCTCGGTAAAACTTAAATCCGGCGTCGTTCTCGACAGACTCGCATTCTCGTCCTGCTCTGCCCTCGAAACGATCGAAAACGCCGACGCGTACGTTCCGAAGAGAGCCGAAGACAAAAACGACCCGTCGTGCAACCCCTTCGACGGAACAAAGTATCAGGATAACCTCGATAAAAACGACCGATAAGAAAACCGAAGCAATGTTAAAATCGGCGGCGGCGTGAGAGTACCTCACGCCGCCGCTTTATTTTGTATATAAGCCATATACAAAAAATATATGCAAATGCTTAAATACGCTTTTCTTTTTTCAAAAAATAGTATATACTACTATTTGTGAAAGGTTGGCAAAACCGTGAAATCGGAAGGTGTTTTTCCGGGCGCGATTTTCGCCGACAGGCTATCTAATTATATAAAGAAATAAATCAAAGAGGTGCTTTTATGAAAAAAATCGATTTGAGCAAGTACGGCATCAAAGACGTAAAAGAAGTCGTTTACAATCCTTCTTACGACGTCCTTTTCACCGAAGAGACCAACCCATCCCTTACGGGTTATGAAAAAGGTCAGGTCAGCGAACTCGGCGCGGTCAACGTCATGACGGGTATTTACACCGGTCGTTCGCCCAAAGATAAATTCATCGTTATGGACGACAACTCCAAAGACACCGTATGGTGGACTTCCGAGGGCTACAAGAACGATAACCACCCCGCATCCAAAGAGGCGTGGGCTGCCGTCAAAGACCTTGCGGTTAAAGAACTTTCCGATAAACGCCTGTTCGTCGTGGACGCTTTCTGCGGCGCGAACAAAGACACGCGTATGGCTATCCGTTTCATAATGGAAGTCGCGTGGCAGGCTCACTTCGTAACCAACATGTTCATCAAACCTACCGCCGAAGAACTTGAAAACTTCGAGCCCGACTTCGTCGTATACAACGCGTCGAAAGCCAAGGTCGAAAATTATAAGGAACTCGGTCTTAACAGCGAAACGGCGGTTATGTTCAACATCACCAGCCGCGAACAGGTTATCGTAAACACCTGGTACGGCGGCGAAATGAAGAAAGGTATGTTCTCGATGATGAACTATTACCTTCCGCTTAAAGGCATCGCGTCGATGCACTGTTCCGCCAACACCGATATGGAAGGCAAGAACACCGCTATCTTCTTCGGCCTTTCCGGCACGGGTAAGACTACCCTTTCGACCGACCCCAAGCGTCTGCTTATCGGCGACGACGAACACGGCTGGGACGATAACGGCGTCTTCAACTTCGAGGGCGGCTGCTATGCGAAGGTCATCAACCTCGACAAAGACAGCGAACCCGACATCTACAACGCGATTAAGCGCGACGCCCTTCTCGAAAACGTCACTCTGGACGAAAACGGCAAGATCGACTTCGCCGATAAGAGCGTTACCGAGAACACACGCGTATCTTACCCCATCAACCACATAAAGAACATCGTTCGCCCCGTTTCGGCTGCGCCCGCGGCTAAAAACGTCATCTTCCTTTCGGCTGATGCGTTCGGCGTTCTTCCCCCGGTTTCGATACTCACTCCCGAGCAGACCCAGTATTACTTCCTTTCCGGTTTCACCGCGAAACTTGCCGGTACCGAGCGCGGCATAACCGAACCCACCCCGACTTTCTCGGCTTGTTTCGGTCAGGCGTTCCTCGAACTTCACCCGACCAAGTACGCAGAAGAACTCGTAAAGAAGATGAAGAAGAGCGGCGCGAAAGCGTACCTCGTCAACACGGGTTGGAACGGAACCGGCAAGCGTATCTCGATTAAGGATACGAGAGGCATCATCGACGCCATTCTGAACGGCGACATCGAAAAAGCCCCGACGAAGACTATCCCCCACTTCAACTTCGAAGTTCCGACCGCTCTTCCGGGCGTAGATCCCGCGATACTCGACCCCAGAGACACTTATGCCGACGTTTCCGTATGGGAGACCAAAGCGAAAGACCTTGCGTCGAGATTCGTCAAGAACTTCGCGAAGTACGAAACCAACGAGGCAGGCAAAGCGCTTGTTTCGGCAGGTCCTACCGTAGAATAATAATACGATAAACATAAACCCCCGTCAGGGAATTCCCTGACGGGGGTTTTGCGTCTGTTACAAATTATGCCGGTTACAAACGATACGGCGTTTATACTTTTTTAAGATAATCCGCCACCCGATCGACCTCGGGGAACAGCGACGCCTGATTTATGCACACTTTTTCGAGTTGTCTGCGCATTTCGGGCTTTTTGTCCGCAGGTATTATTATTCTGTCGGCGGTGTAGTAATCGATCTTTTTGTCGCTGTCGGTTTCGTTGAAGTCAAGCCCCGACATTATAAATGCGCCGTCCTGTTTGAGTATGCGCGGGTTGTCTCTGTTTACCTGCACGAACAGCGGTTTCAAGAGATCCAGCGGCACGATTTCTCTTTCAAACGCTCCGTTATCCCGTTTGACGGCGTGATAGAACCTCTCTATGACGGAGTCGACGTATTTACCGTTGGAACTCTGCGGGAATTTGCCTTTCAGCAGATAAATATACGCGCGGATAATTATCTGTTTCTGCTCGACGGGCGTAAATTCCGCGAGTTTAGAGAGCATCTGCACCCTGTCGCTCTGTTCGTAATGAATATCGCCTTCGGGAACGCCGAAAACATAGACGATTCCGTCTTTATCGTCGTTACCGAGACTTGCGAAATACAATGCCACAAGCGGATTGGAAGTTATATCAGTCAGCCTTGTCGGGCAACCGTAATGCTGCATATAGGTAAGTTTGTTTATGTTTTTCATTCCGACGAAAGCCGACGGACACCTTACCTGAATTTCGTTGAAGAAATAATGTTCGGACTTACCCGCGGGCAAGCCTTTTCTGTATATCCCCGGCGCGTTGAGGTATGCCGTATCGGGAACGCCACGGAAATAAAACGAAGAAATGAAATTAACTTCCGAATCCCGCCGTCTCAACGCCTGATAATACAATCTTTCCTTTACGTCGAAGATTTTTCCCCATACATCCTCGATATACTGTTCGCGCATAACGGACTGTTTTTGTTCGCCCGTAAAATCTTCTTCGCGAAAATCGGGATATACGTCTTCGTAACTCCCATTGGGAAAGTTAAACTTGAATATCGAACTTAAATTTTCGACGACGTTTATATATTCGGTTAAATTATTTATTTTTTTCATATGTAACTCTCCGTTAATGACTATAACACATTAAGCGTCTTTTTGCAACAGAGTTTTGAAATAAATCGGAAATTTTATAGCGTCCGCGATCGGCAGTAAATAAAAGGAATGTCCGTTTATCGGGCATTCCTAATTTCCGTTCGGGAATATTAAAGTTTATTTGCCGCCGACGCGCTTTTTTCTGTGTCTGACGATAAGCACTATAGCGACCACGATACCCGCTATAAGAATAACGCTGCCGACAAGTATCAGAATATATCCCCAAATCGGCATGTGGAACGCAACGCCCGGAATACACAGAATAATCGTGCCGCTTTTGTCGGTCTCTACGTTGACGTAACTGCCGCCGTTCGACACGCCGAGTTTAGTCATATGCCCGTCTTCGTCGAGAAGATACGCCGCGACCTTGTTTCTGTTGTAGGTAAAGTCCGCCCTGATGCCTATCGTAACGGTTCCGTTTACCTCTGCGGGGCTGCCGTCCGCCGAAACGAGTTCCACGCCGAACACCTGAAATCTGTCGGCGATTTTAGCCATTTTTTCGGCTGCCGTTTTATATACGGTGCTGTCGGAGTCTATTTTAGACGCCAAAAGCATAGTTCCCGCGGGCAGAACTCCGTCTTCGTCGTACAGTTTCGCAAGGCTGTCTCCGCTTATGCCCGAAGTGATTTTTACGTCCTTTTCGGTATAGGTCGGATTGCCGAGCGAAGTCGTATAAGTCGGCGATTCCGCATGATATACGACGTGATATTCACCTGCGCTGTTCAAAAGCAGTTTGTTGCCGTCGAGCGCAACTTCGGTTTTCTCTCCGCCGCGGATGTAATACGCCTTCAACGTGACGTCCGGATTCTCGTCGCCGAGGGTTGCCGTAGCATCGCGGATAACGAAAGTCTGACCCCTCGTCGCCTCGTATTCGCTGCCCGAACTCGTTACGATTACGGGTACGAATTCCGCGGGGCGTTCGGTTAAAACGTCTTCGACGTTGCCGACCCTTCTTGCCGAAGAGAGGTTAAGCGTTATCGTGAACGTGAACGTTTCGCCGCGCACCGACACGAAGACCGAAAACGGCAAAGTTTTTTGTAAGTTTTCTTTGGATAGCGTATACGAATACGTCTTTCTGTTTCCGCTATCTTCTGTTATGCGATAGCCTATTTGCTTACCGCTTTCAAGGTTAAGCGATAAATTTTCCATCGAAGAAGAAAGCTGCGTAAACGAAAAGTAGTATCTGTCGCCGATTTTCTCGACCGCGGCAGTCTTGTCGAAGTATTTTTCAAGCATTTGCTTTCCCATACCCGACTGCCCGCCGAAATCGTAACTCATTTCGTACCTTCCGTCTTCGCCGCCGATCGGCGACGCCGCGTAAGCCGTCGTTTTACCCGCGCCCGCGGCGAAAATCACCGCCGCAAACACGCTTAAAACGGCGCACAACGCCATGGATAACGTCTTTTTGAGTTTACTCATATATGCACTCTCCTTTTAACCGAACACCGCGTACAGTACGACAGAGCCGTTGTACTTGCCGGTAAGTTCGTTTTTACCCGAGAATTCCTGTTTGAGCAAAGTGCTTTCGAGATCGATCCGGGTCAGTTTTCCGTCAACCATTACAGCCCAGTATCTAAACTCTTTTGAAGAATCCGTACACTGAACGTTTTTAAGCTGATTCAACTTCGACTCTGAAATCTTATCCGCAAGAGTAAATCCTTCAAGGCATTTTCTATCGGCCCCCGGCTGACTACGGAAAGTCAATTGTTCGCCGTTTTCGTCTATTGCCTGATAGGAAACGTTAAGTTTTCGCTTAAGGATAAGTTTAAGGTTAAATCCCTCGGTTACACGATATCCGTTTTCGAATGCTTTGTCTGTAGAGCCGACGTAAAGACTGTTTTTATAAACAAATCCCGAACCTGAAGAATCCTGAAAAATAGCTTTATCCGCTATCCATTCCACAGCTTCGTAATCTTTATATTTATTGAATTCGTAACGACTACGGAAGTGGAACAAACTCATCGTGTAAATTCCGCCTGTCGTGGGGCGATAACAGGTCAATTCGTTCAAAAACTCTTCATTTCCGTCAACGACTATCGTCGCTCTTATCTTAATACCTTTATCCCAAAGCGCATAAACTACAGGGGTAACTGTTTTAAGGGTTATGCCGAGCCTGCCAATAGCCGAGCCTGCCGAAAACAGACGGTCGTCGCCGTCCCATGACGAACTCCATCCCCAAAGGCGATCTTTACTTGCAACGAAAGCGTTATAATCGGGCGATGAATTTGATTTCGCCATGCTCACCGTCGTGGTGTAATACTGATAGCCATCCTTTTCGACATAGTCGATTTTCGAGGAATCGAATGGGTGTTCGACATCGGTGACGTAAGTTACGTCGATGTCGCAATTTCTGTCGTATACGATTACTTTCTGAGCAAATGTAGCTTCAAGCGTATATGTGTTTGAAATGCTTTCGGGCGGATTATAATAACAATCGAATACGGCGTTTCCGTCAAAATCGAGACCAAACCAGAAATCCCACACAAGGAGGTATGTACCTTCTCTTAAGAATGTGAATTCTGCGCTGTATGTTCCCGAATTGTCGGTCATATCGCTGTCTTCCGTGCGGATGTAGTTTACACCCGACAGTTTGTACACGTGGAAAGCAGGTCTGTTAAGCGGCAGATAATCTTTTGAAGCAACTTTAGGCTTTTCTATGCTCAACGATTCGCCCGTGAAGAGAGCCGCGTCGCCGTCTATAAATGTGTACTCGGAAAGATTTCTGCCGTCGAGCGTGAAATGACACATTGCTCTGAGCATTGCCGTATCGCCGTACTCGTCGGCATAACTAAGCCGCACTATCGCATATCTTTCATTCTTTACAAGTTCCCACGCTTCCGCTAAGTTATCCACAGTTACCGTAGAATTTTTAAGGTATACGGTAAGGGATTTAAGCGACAATTCGTAAATATCGGTAATATCACTGTCGGTTACGCGCAAGTAATAAGCCGCAGGCAAAGCCATGAACTGCTCTTCGTTATCTATAATCGCGGACTGCAATTCCGTGTATTCGACTTTTCCGCGGACGTCTGCGCCTTCTTCTGTCTTTTCGTATTTAAGGTCGCCGCCCGCAAGCGTTTTATCACCCGAGATAAAAGCGTAATCGCCGACCGCTTCGGCTCTGTATTCGAGCCATACCGAGCGGAACTCGCCGAATCTGTTGACGAGTCGGAACTCTACTCTCATCTTCGGTTCGGTCATCCGGAAAACGTTGATAGCTTCGTAACCGTCGCTGAACTGATCGTATATATGGGAATATATTCCGTCGGTATATTCGTAAACGGCAACGCGTAAAAAGTCTGTTCTAGGTTCAGAGTCCTCATATTTTCTGAGACTGCGCGACGTGTATTTATCACCGAGCCACGTCCATGTTATTTCGGGGACGGAAACATATTTATCGATTTTATAACGAGCATTTGTAATATATACGCCTTCTGTCTCGTTATAAGTCCAATCGTCCGACAGAATTTTATATTCCGGTTCTTCCGACGGCATAAGCGTTACAAGACAGGTGCGCGTTTTATCGTCGGCTTTTTCGGTGAACAAGATTGCCACACCGCTGTTTCCCATTATGAACGAGCGTGAAAGCGTCATAGGTTTATCGTAATCCACATCGCCGCTCTTATCGAGAGAATAAGCCTGCCACGAGAGATTTGCCGCCGTGACCGTGGGATAAACCTTTTCAGTGTAAAGCGAAACAAGGTCTACCGTTTCGCCCGTTTTAACCGTTTTGCCGATATCGGTTTTTTCGATCGTGAAGTTGGTCGCCGAAACGTCTATAAGAGTTAAAAAGTCGGTCGCCGCGGAATAAAGATCTCCGTCCGTCTTCGGGTTATATCCGAAAACGTCGTACGTTAAATCGAAGTACGAGAACGCATAACGCATTTCGGAAAGATTGCCCGCCGCCGTCTGGGTAGTCGGAGCGATGGTCATCTTGCAGTCAAAGTTTTTATCCCCGGAATTTCCGCCGTCGGTTGAAGCAAAAAACATGTTTATCATGCGAACGGACAGACTGTAATTTTTAAGCAAATCGAATGGGGCGTTGCTGTCCGAAAAGTCGTCCGCGACCGAACCCGCATAAATCGCAGCGGATTTGCGGTAAGTGAAACTATCCCCCGAAACGGGCGTGTAGTTCCAATCGGTTATGCGGATCATACTGTCGTACGAAATCGTAAGTCTGCGGTAAGAGAACGGGAAACTGAACATCTGTTCCATCGCGCCCGTCGAACCGCCGTACAGTATAATATCGTTAGTAAGAGTGTCGCCGAGGTCGAACGTATAGTAATACGCGCCCGTATCGGCGTGGAATTCGTAAGTCAGCGCGCCCCAGTTTTTCGCATGAAGCTCGCCCGGACGATAATAATTAAGGTAATCCGGGTCGTCGTCTGCGACTTTGAACGTGTTTTTCCGATCGGTTAAAAAGTAAGCGAAATCGCGGCAATAACCTGTAGTACGGTTAAAGAAATCGTCACCGGAAAGGTTACCGAAGATATCCGAATTATACGCGCTTAAAGGCTTAACCAGCGTATAATGTCCGTTTTCCGCCACGATATACGCGTATACGGGGTGGAAATAATCGAGCATTCCGGGCGTTTTATCCAGACCCGTATAATGCGTCGGTACAAGGTACACGCCGTTATCGAGTTTGCCTTCGGTATTGACGAAAGACTTTGAAAACCCTATAAACCTCGTTATACGGAAACTCACTTTGTACGAAACCGAGCATTGTTCCCTCGTTTCGCCGCCTTCGAGTTTCGCGCCCCAATTGTAATAGGCAACGTTCAGCGTGATTTCGTCGGCGAGATCCAGCCCCGAAATATCGTAATAAATCGTTTGAATCACGCTGGTGCGATCGAGAATACTTAAACCTTCGTTTATTCTTCCCTCAGGGTCGGTTACGGTATAAGTCTGAACTTCAAACTCCCCGCCGCCGTTTTCCGCAAAAATAGGTCCGCGCTCGCGGCTGTTATACTGTATACGCAAAAACGCGCCCTGATCGTTCTTTTCGATATACGTTTCGTCGGCTACTATATCCTCGGCAAAGTTAAACCAACCGTATTTATCGGCAAGTATGCCTTTAACGACAGTCTCTTCGATGATATGCGCTTCAAAGTCGATATCATAAGTACCGTTGTTGACGATAGCCTCCTTTTCCCACTTGGGGTACAGAGTGACGTTTTTCATCTGCCAGAACAAATCGCCGTTTTCAACGTCGCAAACCTGTGTTAAAGCAGAATCGAAATACCACCCCGCAAAGACGTACCCTACCTTTTCTGGCGTGGGCAGTACGGGCATGTTATTCGCCGCATAATACATATCGGAAATGGGCGAAGCGAGATTTGTCGCGTCGAAAGTTATTTTATATTGCGTGTTACCGTACTTGTCGATAATTGCGTCTTTTGGATCCGACGGAACATCAGAGTTATTCGTACAACCTGCCACGCCGAATAAACAGAATATTACCATTAGCCCCGTAATCAATCGCAGTATAGAATTTCTTTTCAAGGGTAACACCTCCGAAGTAAAAAACATTTAATTTCTTTTTTTTCGTAAAGCGGACGTTTAAAGCGTCCGCTTTACGAAATATGTTTTAGATAGACTTCATACGGATTGAGCCTAATCCGTCGTCCGTATAACCGACATACCAGCCTTCTTCGAATACGCTTGCGCATTTTTCATCGCCGACAAGTTCTTTCAGATACTTTCTGCCTTTGATTGCACTACCCATATATTCGGGAGAATATTTGATTGAACTAAGGTTCTCGCTCTCGCAATCGGTAAACGCGTTTTCGTGAATTTTGGAAACGCTGCGGAAATTAAGATTGGTTTCTCCGGTGAAGAAGTAATAAGATCCTTCCATAATTTCGTAACGAACGATATTCGCTCCATCGGAAATATCTCCGAGGTCGATCTGGCAGGATATTTCGTTTGCGTTATAACCGCCGGCCGATGCGACAAATTTAACATCCCATACGGTGTAAGCCGATTCGCCCTCGCCTGCCGTCGATTTAGAAACATACTGATAAATACCGACAGGCGCCTGATATTGCTTAACCATTGATTCGGCGATGTTCGCATACGAGAAGAAGAATTCTCCTGTTTTAAGATCCGCTTTCGTGGTCATTGCTCTGTTTTCCTCGCCGTCCGCGACGGTGAACGTCATAAGAGTCTGAACCTTGAACGCATACGCGCCGATTTCTTTCATATCGGAAAGGGCAAGAGTTATCGTGGTGATAACCGAGCCTTCGAACGCGCTTACGCCGATTTTTTCAAGTTTGCATGCCGACGAGTCGATAACTTTCAACGCCGCGCAGTTATAGAAGGCTTTTTCGCCGATTTCTTTAAGAGTCGCGGGAAGAAGAACGTATCCGATTTCCGCGTTGTTTGCAAATGCGTTTGCATCGATTTTAGTTACTTTAAGGCTCTTTCCGTCAACCGTTACGTTTTCGGGAATGACGACTATTTTAAGTCCGTCGCCTGCGGAATAAGAAGTTTCTGCGTTGAAGCCCGTAACCGTTGCCGTTCCGTCGCCGTTATCCTTTGCGTTGTATCCGCCGTCTGCGGCATAATTGAAGGTTGCGTCGAGATAAACGTTTGC